>Ga0181584_10001480_pt1 | contig 17821 bp, 15 predicted proteins | sample 071ome_30_FD_132462 | JGI IMG/M metagenome (GOLD analysis project Ga0181584, IMG submission 132462) | Coastal salt marsh microbial communities from the Groves Creek Marsh, Skidaway Island, Georgia - 071406AT metaG (megahit assembly) | ecosystem: Environmental > Aquatic > Marine > Intertidal... | reverse complement strand
GCGTCGATCGACAAGGTGCTGCTCGAGTCGCTGTGGGATCGCTCGGGTCGGCGGGTCGGGAAAAGGTCGGCGGTCAACGTCGAGTCGTGTGAGCTGTGGTTGAGCGCTGCGACGTGCAATTCGACGCACATGACACTCGAGGACCGTCTGAAAAAGGCAAGACTTGGCGTCCGAGAAAAGGAGCGGCAACACGAGCGGGAGCTCGAGCGGCACGCGGTCGACCTGGCGACAAAGCGGGCGTCGGTGAAAGCAATGAAGGAGGAGCTTGAGATTCAGCGACAGACTGTGCGTCAACTCGAGTCCATGATCGCAGACATGCAGGCCGAGATTGACGCGGAGGAGCAGCAGCAGCAGCGCCGTCGAGATGGATGAGACCGACTGGGCGACTGCTTGTCGATCGATGTACGTCTCGTCCATCATCACCGCTCCCACAATGCGTCACTCTGTACAAACGTAGACGTATTATAAGACGATGCAGACCTCCGCTACGCTCAAGATCGGTACGTACGAGCCGCTGTGCTCGAACGAGTTCGCGGTATTTCCTTCGTTAGCGCTATTTCCTGCCGAATGCTCGCCCATCGCGGAGCCAATTGCCACCGCGTTCGCCGTCCAGACACATCCAGGACGTATGCGTATCGATCCATGCCCGCATCGGGCCCCCCGAGACGACATCGGGGGAGCGAGCGACGACGCTTCGATCTTCAAACGACGACTTTCAGTCCCTCTGTAGCAATCCAACTCACCCCCGTCCAAACCCCCTCAATCTCTCAAATGCAGGCATGAAGCTCGGTCGCATCGCGGCCAGCAACAGGGCCTCTACAGCGCGCCGCACCCTCGTCGTGCGGGCCGCCGACGGTGACGTCGCCATCGTCACCGGCGCGTCTCGCGGTATTGGCCGCGCGATCGCCCTTGAGCTCGGCAAGCAAGGATGTCGCGTCGCCGTCAACTACGCCTCCTCGTCCGCGGCCGCGGAGGAGGTCGCCGACCAGATCTGCAAGGCCGGAGGTGACGCGATTATTTATCAGGCCAACACCGGCTCCAAGGAGGAGATTGACGGCATGATTTCGACCGTGGTCGACAAGTGGGGCACTATCGACGTCCTCGTCAACAATGCCGGAATCACCAGGGACACCCTGATGATGAGGATGAAGCCGGATCAGTGGCAGGACGTGATCGACGTGAACCTGAGCGGAGTCTTCTACGCCACCCAGGCGGCCACGAAAGTCATGGGAAAGAAGAGGAAGGGACGCGTCATCAACATTGCGTCGGTCGTCGGACTCGTTGGAAACGCCGGACAGGCCAACTACGCCGCCAGCAAGGGAGGCGTCATCGCGATGACCAAGACGGTGGCGAGGGAGTTCTCCGGACGTGGCATCACCGCCAACGCCATCTGCCCGGGATTCATCGCGAGCGATATGACCGCCGCCATCGACCCCAAGTACGAGGAGGCCATCCTCGGGTCCATCCCGCTCGGCCGCTACGGACAGCCGGACGAGGTCGCTGGGCTCGTCAGGTTTTTGGCGCTCGACCCGGCCGCCGCCTACATCACGGGACAGACCTGGGCGATTGACGGCGGAATGACCATGTGCTGAGTTCTGACTATTCGTTCAAATCAAATTCCAATCAAATTCACCAATCAGACCAGGTTCTTCAGGTCGAAATCGTTCTCGACGCGGGTCCAGAACGCGATGCCCCCGCCGCGCCCACGCGCGCAGATGATGTCGTCGTCAACATAGAAGACAATGAAGAACGGATCCGCCTTGGACGCCTTGTAGTCTTTGATCTCATCCTTGAGCCCAAACTTGAACGACCACGGGCCCAGCTTGATCTTGAGCTGATCAAAGTCAAAGCTCAGCTTTTTCCCCGAATACTCGTACGGCCCTGTGGGTGGTGGGTGGTGGGTGGTGGGAGAGTCAGTCAGCGAGTCGGTCAGCGAGCCAGTCAGAGCGGGCGCACGTCGGCTGGGGCCGAGCAGGCAGGCAGGCAAGCACGCTGGCAATACCCACCGGAGAACGTCAACGCGGCGATCAGCCCCAAGAATATCCCATTTTCGATCGTCCCAGTCGATGCGTCCCACCGCTGCGCCGCGGTAAGCGGAAAGTAGTTGCCCCCGCCCTCTTTTCCCTTCAGCGCCTCCCGAACTTGCTTCGTTCCCGTCGTAAAGACCAGTCGCCATCGGTTCCCCGGCGATGCCTGGCGAACGAAAGAGCGCCGAGCGCGAGTGAGAGAGCAAGAGAGAGCGTGAGCGTGAGCGACGCGGAGAGCGCGCGCATCGGCCGAGTCAGCACGCACCCGACCACCCACGATCTCAGGCCAGCTCGGATCCTGCAACGACGCCTTCTCCAAGTCCCGCAGCGCCGCAAAGACCTGCCGGGGAGGCACAGACTTCGTCTTTGCTGCTGCCTTCAACAAGTCAACGGCGCTGTCCACACTCGAACTCGAAGCCGAGGACGTCGCCCGGAGCAGCGTCCTCGTCTTCGGCGTCGCCTCCTGCCTGGATGGAACGATCCGTCTGCTACTGCATAGCCTTGTGGAGGTCGAGGTCGTCGCCCTCTGTGCGTTCGTGGTGAAGGGCGAGGCAATCATCATCGCCAACTTCTGTTTTTGTCCCGACCCCACCCATCAACGCAAACCGCAAACCCGGTATACACATGGTCCTCGTCACACACACGACCCAGCAGCACGACGAGCACCCTGCCTCCTGGACGACATGCGGCGGAGGGCCGTCGTCGGGCAGTTGGGCCCGGTTCTCCTCCTCGAAAAGCTCGACATCCTCCTCCTTCGTCGTTCGGCTGCAGTAGCTCGCTCGTTCAGCAGCTCGAGCAGCTCGAGCAGCTCGAGCGACGCGGGAGACACCTACGTGGCCTCGGTGGCGCTGGCTGGGGCACCGAACGCCGGGAAGTCCACGTTGTGTAACGCGCTGATGGGTCGCAAGCTGTCGGCCGTGTCGGCCAAGACGAATACCACGGCGAGGATCCGGCTCGGCTGTTTTACAGATGGTCCCGTGCAGGTGACGATATACGATACGCCTGGGATTGTCGAAGTGGGGCAGTACAGGGACCAGAAGCACGGTGAGCGGGTTGAAACGGCGTGGGCTGTGGCTCGAGAGACACACGCGAATCTGCTCGTGGTCGACGCGTTCAGACAGTACACTCGCCCCGACCCGCGGGTTGTCAGCGTGCTCGAGACTTTCCGGGAAAAGGTCGCCGGGAACGCTCGCACTGCGTTGGTTCTTTCCAAGATTGACAAGCTGATTGCGCACGACGTCGACTACAGCCGGATGAGGGACGACCTGTACCGTATCTCGGGCGTGGACGATGTGTTCTGCGTGAGCGGGCTTCGTGGGCACGGGGTTGGTGAGCTCAGGTCGTACATGTGCGGTCTCGCCGAGCCTGGGGCCTGGACGACGGACGAGCCCAGCAGCGCGCCCGAGTCTGTCGTGACAGAGGTTATTCGGGAAAAGGTGTTCCGGGCGTATTATAAAGAGATCCCGTATAGCGTGTTGATACGGGACGTGAGAGTGACGGACGGGGCGTCGAAAGCTGAGGATGCGGTCGTGCGGGCCGTGTTGTCCGTGCCGACGTCGAGCATGCGAACGGTCGTCGTGGGGTCCAAGGGGGCCGCGATTCAGGCCGTCGAGCGCGCCGCGAGTATTGATCTGAGACGTGCGTTTGGGAAGAACGTGCGAGTTGTACTCAAGGTTGTCGTCGGGTAGTAGCGCCCCACTCCCTCCCTCTCTCTCGATTCGTTGTTGCAAACAAAGACTGAGTTTCTATTCATCCAGCAGTGCCAACTCGATCGCAAAGTCGTCCCGCTCGACGCTGCTCCTGTTGTTTGGATCGGTGGCGTTCTGTTCGAACGACTCGCCGAACTGCAGCTCGTACACCTCGTCCTCTTCCACAGTCTCCAGCACCAGGTCGCTCCTCGGGAAGCCGATGCACATCATCGCAAAGCCCTTCTTCTTCAGTTCGTTGCTGATACCCAGTCCCTCCGGCTGGTACATCTCACCTTCCTTGACCCGGACCGCGCAAGCCGTGCAGCACCCCATCCGGCACGCGTACGGCAGCATCAGCCCCTGGTCCTCCGCCTCCCACAGGATGTACCGGTCTTCCGGCACCTCCACGTCGACCTCCTGGTCGATAAATTTGTTGAATATCTTCACCTTGTGCCTCTTCGCGGTCGACTTGCCGCGTCCCTCTCCCGAAAACTGGCCCGCCTCGCCGCCAAAGTGGACCGCGCGGCCGCCGACCACCCTCGAGGCCGCGTTGAACTCCTCTTTGACCCACAGGTCGACCGTGCCGTCCTTCTCGTACTTCTCCCGCCATTCTGCCGTGCTCATGGTCGCGATTGATTCGTTCGAAGACGCCGACTCTGCGTCGAACTCGGTGCCTTCGTCCAGGTCGCTGCCAATCGTGAGGCCAATCGGGCCGAGCGAGACGCCCATTGAGTCTGCCGCCTTCTGGAAGAGCTGGGCGCCTCCATCGTTTGTATCCGCCTCCTCCGTCTCGACCTCGGGCTCCGAGGCTGAGCGGAGTCGTCTTGAAATCCGGTGAAAAGGAGCACGAGCAATTGCTCGCTTGACCATTGGCGCGCTGACGGGCACTGGGACCCCAATGCGTGCCGTGGATGTAATCATCGTTGGTATATATATTGCTGAGGACGCCGCTGCCGGGGCTCCAAGGGTCGCATTTACACGGTGGTCAAGGATCAAGGATCACCCACATCGCCCGAGCGCCTTCTGGTAGTCTTCGTTCAACATCAGCGTCGCCTCGACGGTGCGGCTGTCAAACTTGCGGCCGTGCATCGCGTTCCTGGCTTTGAGCGCCGACTCGGGCGCCACGTACTCGAGCAGCACCAAACCCACGCCGGGCGGGTCGGCCCCGCCCTTGCCCGGCCTGGGGATGTGCACGTCGACCACCTTTCCGAACTTTGCCGCTTCTTCTCGCATGTCCTCCAATATTTCCTCGTAATCCTCGTCGTCGGCGAGCTCCTCGTTCGTTACCGCGTTCGCCAGAGAGACCACCTTGGGCGGAACCGCCGTGAACATGGCCTGCTGCGAGCCGTCGTTCGTCGCGGCCACCGAGGTCGGGCGTGGGGCTTTCTGGGGATCGGCTCGCCGCACTGAGATTGCACGATCCCCGAGCTTCATCCCGTCGAGTCCGCCGATCGCCGCCTGGACGACCGAAGGATCCTCGTAGATGAAAAATGCGTAGCCTTTCGACTGGCCCGTCACCTTGTCACGGATCAGGTTGAAGTACCTGATGGCCCCAAAGGTCCCCAAAAGCTCTTTGATCTCATCCTCGGACAAGTAGTACGGCACGCCGCCGACGAAAAGCCTGTCTGGATCCTCCTGGTACACGTTGCTGGCCTGTCCCGACGTGTCCGTCGTCGCCTTTGTCTTGACGGGCTTGTCCAGGGCGATGGCCGCCAGGTTCAGGTTCGGGTTGGGATCGCAAGGCCCGAGATGCACTGCTGCGGTCGCATTGTAATCCGCCGGACGGCGAATGCGGATTGCCACGCCCTCAAACATGACCCCGTCGAGGGCCATCGCGTTTGACGTCTCTTCCACCGTCCGCAGCTCCAAGAAGGCAAAGTTCTTATCGCGATTCACGTACACGTTGATGACGCTCGCCCCGGGTCCGGCAGTCGTCCCGCCCACGGCCGCGAGCGCGTTACTGATAAAGGCGCCCACCTGGTCCTCCCGTGAGCCCGGGGGCAGCCCGCCGATGTAGATCCTCCGCGCGTGCCTCGTCGCTTGGTTGGACGCGCTCGCCGGTGCAGCGAGCGAGCTCTGCTCGTCGCTGATGACCTGCACGGCGCCCGGCAATGTATCGATGATTGGCGGGGCCCCGCCGACCGGCTCAATGTCGAACCACGTGGGCCGCCTCCGCTCCTTGTTCGGGTCGTAGCGCAGCGGCGCCGGAGAGGGCGACCTGCTGCGATCTCGCTGCCCGTCACGACTCATCGCTCGATCGTTCGAGTGAAGTGGCGACGCTTAACTGGGGGATGCACTTGAGAAGTCGGTCTGCCGTTCCGCCGCTCGTCGTCGCGCGCAAATCGATCGTGGTCACGCCGCAGGTCTGCTTTGTCGTTCTGATCCCGGGAGCGACTCGGTCGTGGCCCGAAGAGCGAGCCGCGCGGCTAATAATTATTTTCGAATACCACTTCGAAGTGGTTTCTCTCGCACTACGGTACGAGCTGTACAGCTCGAGGCTCGGGACCCCCATGACCATGTCAGACCCGGAGACAGCTTGTCCAAACGAGGCCCTCGCGAGTGTCAGTCGCAGACGAAAGACCGTACTGAGCGTGAGCGACCCCATTAAGATCGTCAGCGACCACCCCTTCCTGCCGGGTCTGAGCTCGTCGCACGTTGAGTACCTCGTGACCTCGACTGACGAAGGCGAAGGCGGCGAGGATGACGGCGAGGACGACGGTGACGGCGACGGCCGCCCGCCGTGCGCCGTGCGCCGCCGCTTCAGCGACTTTCTCCACCTCGCAGACGTGCTGGCCGAGACGCACCGGGGCTATTTCATCTTCCCACGGCCCGAGAAGGGCAACCTGGACGCGGTGGCGGCAGGACGATCGGAGACCGAGTTTATCGAGTTTCGGCGCGTCGACCTGGAGCGCTATCTGACGAGGCTGTGCGAGCACCCGGCCGTCGGCCGGAGCGAGGAGCTCAAGGTGTTCCTCGAGGCCGAGGGGGCGCTGGCGTCGTCAATCGCGTGGCATCACGTGGTTCCCCTGAAGTCGACCTTCATGGACGGGCTGCTGCGCCTGCCGGGCCAGCTGATCGGCTCGGACTCGTCCGTGCCGAGCTTCCACGACGTCAGCAAGAACGCGCGGCACACGAACGACGTGATGCGGATGCTCAAGGAGGCAATGCTGACGGAGGAAGCCCAGGGCAAGGTTCCGGAGGAGGAACTGGCGTGGCGGCGGATCCGGGAGGGCGTGGAGCGGTACTCCGAGTCCCTGGTGGCGGCTTCGACTTGCAGCGAGCGGCTCGTCAGGGAGAGCGAGCGGCTTTCCATCGTGATGGGTGACATGGCCCTCTCGATGATTCGTATGGCCAAGTACGAGGACGATCACGGATCGCCGACGGGACGGTACTCGCCGTTCGCGGAGACGACCCGCGCGATCGCAGAGGGGTCCCGCCAATGCGGCATGGAGCTCGCGAAGACGAGCAAGATGGAGCGTCAAGCGACAAGTGACCGCGTAGCGGCCCTTGACCCCATCAATAACCAGCTCGCCATGGTCCAGTCGGCGCTGGACGCGCTCAGGGAGCGCGAGAGCGCGTTTGTGACGATGCGCAGCCTCGAGGAGGACCTCAAGAAGACGAGGGAGTCCCTCGATGTGCTGCAACAGGTGCATGACGTGTCGACGCTCCATGATCCGGCGATGGAGAAGAAGCTCGTGGGACTGCGCAACGACGTGGCAGGGCTGGAGGCAGGGCTGCGGGTGGCCAACACGACGTACGAGACGCTCTTCCACCGGAACAAAGCAGACTACGCGCGGTGGCTGGAGGAGCGGCGGCGAGACATGACACGAATGCGCGTCGATTTGTCGGGCGCGATGGCGCGTCACGGCGACGCGGTGGCCGCAGAGTGGGGGGAAGTGGCGCGGGCGGAGACGGGGAAATAGGGGGTAGCACCCTTACAGCTGCTACGGTTTTTTCATCGATATCGGTGGTAAAAGGACGCCACGCGACTAGGGCTGGGTCCAGACGGGCTGGCCGTCGATGAAGACCGGGAGCCTGTCGACATGGCCCTGGAACATGAACGGGCCCGCGGGCGGCGCTGTCTTCGCGGGGGCGACGCCAGTCCAGACCACCTTTTCCGCCACTGGGACGGCCCTTTTGACGAGGGATGGCATGATGTTGTTGGTAACGACGAAAAAGTTGCGGACACGACAATTAGATTCGTAATTCGGCCGGGTAGGTTTCTCGGGCCTTCCCCACGTACCTCCGTCAAGATGGTGTCTTATCGAGTCGTAGGTTGCTGCTCTGTGGCGTCACGATGGCACGAGAGTACCTAGAAGACGAAATCGGATGAATTTGAATTCGGTCCGACCGACAGACGGTCTGTCGGGGTGTGGTTGTGCCCCGAATCATCATAGATCCGCATATTGCGAGCTGAACGCACAACTTCTAACCGTATCCTAACCTTTGGTCTTCAGGTACGTGTATGAAGGCAGCACCGGGGTCCCACACGTCGTGTGTGGCCCGTAGGAAATTCTCCGATTCGGAAGTTTCAAAATTGGTTGCTTTCGGGAGGGCACCCTCGTTCCGGCCTCGGCGCCCCCCGCAATCCCATACTATGATCCTATGCTGCTGCCTTGTCAAGCGCGATGGTCTCCTACGAGCCACACACGTGGTTGCACGTTGTTCACAACGACGAGGCACTGACCCCTCGCTCACCCTTCGCCCCTCTCCCGCCCCTCTCCGAGCGCAGTATGAACCCCGTGACTTTCACGAGCACCGGGAACCTCGCCCGAATGACAGCGAGGTCCTGCGTTCGCTCCGGACGGCCGGCTCGCGGCGAGCGTGTCCGGGCCGACAATGGCATCTCGTTTCCGGCCCCGCGGATCCCCCGGCTGGAAGCATCCACGCACCAGATGCAATCGAATCCAATCACCGATCGATTTCCTCAGTCCAGGCAGGCCAGGCGGCGGGTGAGCGTGCGAAGCACGGTCACCTGCGCGCCGGCGAGCGGGGACGACTTTCACAACCTGAGCAGGCTATTGACCATCGCGAGTCTCAAAAACTCTCTGGAGAAGAGCTCGAACATTGTTGAAGCACGTGGATACACTTCCACGACGTCTCTCCGTCCGTGTCCCGACGACATGTTCATGGTCGACGGGCACCCGGCGACGGATACCCCGTACTTCGAGGTCGGACTCGGGGGTTCCAGGATGATCCGCGACCACCGCAAGAAGCCCAGGAGCGGCGCGCAGCCGCAGACGCTGGTCGACGGGATGCCCAAGCCGATGCGCATCGTCGATGGACACCTGGCGACGGATGAAGGGACGGTCTACAGGAAGCCCGTGGGCAATGTGCCGCCCGACGCGCCGACCGATGATACCATCACCAATCACGACAACAAGGAGACTGCCGAGTCCGAAAACGACGAGAAGGACACCTCGATCTTCCAAGGGGCGACTGCGCTCGCCAAGAAGGTCCTGATTGTCATCATCAAGGAGCTGATTCTCCTCATCACGGGCTTCCTCGGGCTGGCCATCTGCTGGTCCGTGGACTCGTTCGTGCCCTGCGCCGGCCCGATCTTGAGCGCAGCGTTTGTGATGTGGCTGACCAGGGCGACCAGAGGACGAGGACGATGATGCGGTGCTCGACCACCCACGACGACTGAACTGAAAATTGATTGATACATACATTCTACGCATTCTTACGTGTCACACATGAATATACACGCGGCAGCAATCCACGAAACCGGCCAAACGGCCTCTGCTGGGGGGCAATTCTCCACGACCCGGAGACATGTGGGGGAAATGACAAAAATGAGCAGCAGAATGCGGAGCGCGTCGAGCGCGGCACCGGTCACACGGCTCGGCAACGAAATAAGGCAAGAGTTCCCTATCCTCCATCAGACCGTGAACGGCGACAAGCAGCTCGTCTACCTCGACAACGCGGCCACGAGCCAGAAGCCTACCTCGGTTATTGAGGCCATGACGGACTACTATCGGCAGTACAACAGCAACGTGCACCGGGGCGTGCACGCGCTGTCGGCTCGGGCGACGACAGAATACGAGGAGGCCCGCTGCAAGGTCGCCAAGTTCGTGAACGCGGCCTCGCCGGAGAACATTGTCTTCACGAGGAACGCGACCGAGGCCATCAACCTGGTGGCAAACACGTGGGGCCAGAGCGCGCTCCAGGCGGGCGACGAGGTCATCCTGTCGGTGGCCGAGCACCACAGCAACATCGTGCCGTGGCAACTCTTGGCAGAGAAGAAGGGAATCGTGCTGAAATTCGTCCGGCTGGACGAGAACCAGGAGCTCGACATGAACCATCTCGAGGAGCTGGCCACGGAGCGGACAAAGCTCATCTCCCTCGTGCATATCAGCAATGCGCTGGGATGCTATCTGCCGGTCGACACGGTCGTTCGAATTGCGCGAAAGTCCGACGCCAGGGTCCTGCTCGACGCCTGCCAGTCGATCGCCAACGTCCCGATCAACGTGCAAACGCTGGGCGTCGACTGGATCGTCGGCTCGGCGCACAAGATGTGCGGACCGACGGGTATCGGCTTCCTGTGGGGCACGTCCGATGCGCTCGAGTCCATGCCGCCTTGGATGGGAGGCGGCGAGATGATCGACGTCGTAACGCTCGAGAAGACCACGTTTGCCGCGCCGCCGTCCAGGTTTGAGGCCGGCACGCCGGCCATCGCCGAGGCCATTGGACTCGGACGGGCGTGCGATTTCATGATGGACATCGGCATGGACAACGTGGATGCATACGAGAGGGTGCTGGGCGCGCGGCTCCACGCCGCCCTGGCCGACATCGACGAGGGACTCGTCGTGTACGGGCCGTCGTTCGACAGGCCCCGGGGGGCCTTGGCGACCTTCAACGTCGCCGGCATCCACCCGACGGATCTGAGCACCATCCTGGACCAGAGCGGCATCGCCGTCCGGTCGGGGCACCTCTGCACGCAGCCCCTGCACGTCGAGCTGGGCGTGTCGTCGTCCATCAGGTGCTCTCCATACTTGTACAACACCGTCGAGGAGATTGACGCGTTCGCCGCCGCGCTGAAAGAGACGATCGCGTTCTTCCGGGAGATGGGTATGTAAACCTGTTGATGTTTTATTTCGTTCTCGACGATTGATTGTCGCGAGACCCGCGCGCCGTATACATAGGCATGACCTCAGTGATGCCGCAGACCGGGCCACGGGACGTGGCGTGCTCGGATCCCTCCTCGAATTCGGACTCTGGATTCGAACGGATCGGGGTACATCCAGCTCCTCACGCGGCGGCGTCCGCCGACCCCGGTACCACCCCTCCTCGTGACGAGGAGGAAACCAAATTTATTGTATCCCAGTCCAAGAAGGCGGGCAACGGGCTCTTCAAGGAGAAGAAGTACAGAGGTGCGTCGCGTCGTGTGTGATCGAATCGTTGACCTTCTCTGGCCATCTTCACTGGCCACTCGCCACTCACCGACTCGCCCTGCCGTCACCTCGACGACGACGACTGCAGAAGCCATCAAGATGTACTCGCAAGCGATCGCCGGGGACGAGACGGATCACACGCTGTTCTCCAACAGGTCGGCGGCGTACCTCGCCGTCGGCCTGCTGGACGCCGCGCTGTGGGACGCGCGGAAGACGGTCGAGCTGCGCCCGGAGTGGCCCAAGGGATATTATAGGCTCGGTTGTGCGCTGGAGAGCATGAACGAGCTCGAGTCGGCACTCGCTGCGTTCGAAAAGGGCTCGATAGTGTCGGCTGCCGGACCTTCTGGATCGTCTGGACCGGCGGGACTACCGGGCACGCCCGATCCAGGGATTGAGGCCAAGGTGAAGCAGTCACGGTTGATGGTCAACCGGGATCGGGAGGCGACGAACGCGGCGGCGGCCGTGGAGCGGCACAACCTCGTCGCCAAGCTGCGGAACGCGCGCCACGAGGACCAAAAGCTGTCGATGCTGAACCAGTTCAAGCAGAGCATGACGGCTCCTGACTGGGAACTGGAGGATTTGGAGTGGCGTCCGACGTGGATACAGAGCCTGCGCACGCTGCCCGTCGAGCCGCGGGAGTGGATCGCGGCCGTGCCCAAGCGGGCCGGGCTGCTGTCGTACGTGACGGCCGTCGGGGACGTGGGGGCGCCCAAGCACGCGCTGAAGATTTTGGAGGACGCGCCTAGGCTGGAGTGGTTCGCAGATGCGTGCGCTGGGGCCTTCGACGACGCCCGATCGGCCCTGGTGATCAGCGCGGGGGGCGGCGTGCTCGGGCTGGCGGCTGCCAAGGCGGGCGCGAGCGCGGTGACGCAGGTGGAGCGGAGCAGGATGTTGTACAGGATGGCCAAACAGGTGAAAGAGTCGAACGAACGCGAGGGGGCTCCGCTGAAGGCGTGCTGCGAGCGGATTGACCTGGTGTCTGGTGTCCTGGAGAGCGTCCGGGTCGACGAGGGAGCCGCGATCCGCGTGGAGACCGAAGAAGCGACCGGAGAGACCGGAGAGAGCCACGAGGACAGCGTAGAGACGGTGGATTCAGCAAAGTATATGATGAGGACCAAGGCAGACGCGCTCGTGATCGACCTGCTCGACCACACGGTCCTGGGACTCGGGCTGCTGCGCGCGGTCGACTACGCCGCCGAGCACCTTTTGGCGCCCGGCGCGCGCGTCTTGCCGGGCAACGTCAAGATCGTGGGTCAATTGGTCCAGATGAAGTTGGATCCGCTGGTTTGTGGCTTTGACCTGTCGGCCATGGACCAGTATCGATGGTACCCTGGCGACGAGCGGCTCGACCTGGCCTCGACGTCCACCAACTTTGCGACCCTGTCCGATCCGTTCGTCGTGGTCGATATCGACCTCGCTGCCCGCATCAAGAAGGTCCAGCGTCGGAAGGGCCTGTGTGCCACCGCCAAGGATGGCGGGGAAAAGGCGGGGGAACCCGATGGGCACGCCGCCGATGCCCATGCCGATGACGCGGCCTCGGACGACCCTTCGTCGGACCCCTCGTCGTCGGACCCCTGGACGACCGCGCCCTGGGAATTCGACGAGACCGTCTCCGTCCCGGTGACCGCGGCTGGACAGTGGAACTCCGTCGTGTTCTGGTTCGAGCTGTCCAGCGAGTACCATCCCCGGGGACGAGACTCGGTGCTGTCGAGCCGCAACGGCTCGCTGTCGAAGTCGTGGGGCCAGGCCATCCAGTACGTGGGCGCTCGAAACATCACGGTCGGCGACAGCGTCTCGCTGCGCGTGCAGCAGGACGCCTCGCAGGTCGTCTTCACGGCCGACCCGCCACAGCACCGCATGCACCACGCCCTCGTCCCCCGTTGGCACTACGACATGATCATGGACGTCGAGCGGAACCAGGCCTACGATGCGGCCATCCGCAAGGCCATCGAGGCCAAGAAGAGCGCGTTCCCCGACCGCCCCGTCCACTGCATCGACATGGGCGCCGGATCCGGGCTGCTGTCGATGATGGCCGCCCGGGCCGGCGCAGACTACACGTACGCGGCTGAGCTGAACTCGCATATGTGCGACGTTGCCGAGGAATGCACCATCTCGAACGGATTCCTGGACAAGATTCTCGTGCTCGACAGGGACGTCCGCCGCATGGACGTCCTGCGGAAGCCCGATGGCACCGCGCCCGAGCTGCGGCGGCCCGTGGACCTCGCCGTCTTCGAGGTGTTCGACTCGGGGCTGATCGGCGAGGGCGTCCTGCACATTCTCGCGGCGGCAAAGTCCAAGCTCCTCATGCCGGACGCCTCCCTGGTGCCGTGCCGCGCCGAGGTATTCGCGCAGCCCATCCAGATGCGTTTCGACACCGTGCTCGGCGACATCGACGTGCGGCAGACCAACAGATGGCGTTGGCGGGCCGACTACGAAGGCGTCGAGCTCGGAAAGATTCGATCCAAGAATCCCGACGCCTGGACGCCCCTCGCCGACCCGGCCAAGGTCTTCTCGTTCGACTTTTCCGACATTCAGCGGTGTGCCCAGGACAACGAGCGCCTGATGACATTCGAGACGACGGCCGACGGCACGTGCAACGCCATCGCCATGTGGTTCAACCTGTATCTGGACGACGAGGACACCATCCTCCTGAGCACCAGCCCGTACGACGACAAGGGCCCCACCTGGCAGCAGGCGGTGCAGTACGTCCGGGAGGTCGGCCTGAAGAAGGGCGACAGCCTGCAGATCAAGGCGTCGCACGACACCTACTCCATCTCATACAAACTCGCAGACACGGAGGCGATGCGGGACAAGCAAACCGCAGTCCCTATGTTTGACGCCGTCTGGAAGGCCGCCTGCGACCGGCTCGAGGCGTTCAACTCGGAGCTCGTCAAGTCTTGCGTCCAGAGCCCGGTCGAGTATCGCTTCGTGTCCCAGTCGGCGATCGCGATGGCCGCCAGGGCCGCAGACTTCCGCCTCGAGTCCAGCCAGGCGAGCGACTTTGCGAGCCGGATGATGGGGTGATCATGACGACGACTTGTAGTGAACCAAGGACCGATCTCAATATCATCGCTTAATTGGACATCAACTTAAGTGTAGCAGACGGCATGGTGGTCCGCGCTTCAGCAGCTGGGAGACTAACCCATTTGAATGGGGCTTTTCACAGGATAAACACGGGGGCCCGGAGGAGGGCTCCTGCCCTCCTCCGAGCGACAGAGCACAGCGACGGTGACACTGTGGATAGCCTGGAGGCAATCACGGCCTCAGAGTCGTCGTCGTCGTCGTCGCCGGACAGCGTCGCTCGTCCTGAGAACGCCACTGGGACTCCAGCCATCGAACTCCAGCAGCGTGACGTCAACAAGTTCGCGAGCACCTTTGCCCCACGAGCATCTGGCTCAACGGGCAGACCGAATCCGGCCTACAAAGGGAGCTGGCTGTATACCGTGTTCGACGTGCAGGCGTGGTTGGCGCTCGTCGTCGGCGGCCTGCTCTCCTTCAACGTCATCTTCCCGTCCGACCAGCCGGACATTGCTCGCCTCATGGGCATGTGGTCGATCTGGATGTTCACAATCCCGTCCTTGCGAGCGCGGGAATGCACGCAAAAGGAGAAGGACGCGCTGAACATCCTGTTTCTGCTCGTGCCGTTGGCGAACGTGGCCCTTCCGTTTGTCTGGAAGAACTTTGGGTTCATCTTCAGCGCCGACGTGCTGTTGCTATTCGGGGTGTTCCAGTGGAAAGGATACTGGGAGCAGGACGAGCAGGAGGAGGGGCGGGGGTAGCCTCGTGCTTTCCTCGTCCACGAACCCCACATTAAACACTGTAAACACTGAACACACCTGAAAACCCATCAGATACACAGACTGTAAACGTAAACCGGCCTTCTCTGGAAGACGAGGCCGCGTTTGAGTCGTCGAGCCCACGCTCTCTCTGTCGAAGAAATTTCTCAAGCCTATCGATCACCGACAACGATGACCAGACCACCTTCGGTGTCGGTCTCTCTGGCGCGCGCTCTCGGCAGTGGGCTATCTCCTGTCCTGTGCGTTCTCAGCCATGTCTTTGGAAAGTGCGGGAAGGGCCAGCAGCCCTCGGTGTACGGGGAACGTCAACCCCCGGTCGAGCAGCTCGAGGACATCGAGGACGTCTTGGCTCGGCTCGACGCCAACGCGACCGGATGGCGGCACACGAGCCTTCGCGACAAGGCGATGCTGTTGAGGGCATGCGCCGATTCGGTCCACGAACACGGCAAGCGCATCGTCGAGATCTCGACGCGAGCAAAGGGAAGTTATGACACTGGAATCGCCGAAGAGTTATCGGCGCTGATTCCCGTGGTGACGTATCTCAAAGCGGTGGCGGATAACTTTGACTGTCTCGAGCGCACGGGAGCGTGTGCACCGCCACTCGCGGTGACGACCCGAGAACGCCCGCAACGTCAGGCGGTCGTCGACGTCGGCCCTCAGGGCCTCGCGGCGTTGGCCCTGGGCGGCTTTAGGGGAGAACTTTGGATCTGTCCCGGGTATGAAGTCACGCAGGGATCGACGATGCGATACAACGAGGAGCACACAGAGCCGGGCGTTGCACTCGTGCTCGGTGGGTATTGACCTCGACCGACGTGCGCTAGCGCGCCCAGACTCGACCCTCACTTGCGCTTCGCTCGTTCGACAGGTGCGGGAAATCAGTACCCGCTGGCTCTCATGGACGTCCTCCACGTCCTCGTCGTCGAGAGTCGGGTCGTCGTGTGCAAGATGAATCCAGTCAACGAATACGTCGGACCGTTGTTGCGCATGGCCCTGGAGCCGCTGGTCAGCGCGGGGTTCGTCGAGTTTGTGTACGGCGGGGCCGACGTCGGCGCCAAGCTCGTCGACCACCCCCTGATCAAAAGCGTCCACCTGACAGGATCCATGGCGACGTACGACGCCGTCGTTTGGAAGGGTCAGGACAAGACGGGCCGCCCGCCCTTTGATAAACACGTCAGCGCCGAGCTTGGCAGCGTCACCCCGTACATCATCGTCCCCGGCGATTGGGATGACGTTCAGATCGAGTTTCACGCCGCCAACGTCGTCTCGGGTCTGACGAATAACGCTGGCCATAACTGTCTGGCGCTGGAGGTGCTCGTCACGGACGCCGCCTGGCCGCAACGGGAGCAGTTCCTCAACGCGGTCCGCCGCCAGCTCGACGCCACGAGCAAACGATTGGCCTACTACCCCGGCTCTGAAGCTAAGTTTGCTCGCTTCGAGGAACGGTTCCCCGACTGCGAGAACTACGGGCAGGACGCCTTGCCGCCGACGGCCAGGACGCCCGGAGCAGAGCCCAACGGCAAGGCCTTCCCGTGGAAGCTCAAGACCAACCTGACGCCCTCCACCTGTGTCGTTGACGAAGAAAACTGGTGCGGCGTCGCGCAAGAGGTGGCGCTTGACTGTGGAAACACCGCAGAGGACTTCTTCCAGGCCGCGGCCTCCTTCGTGAACGAATCTTGCTGGGGCACTTTGAGCTGCTCCGTCCTCGTCGACGACGGCACCCAGCGGCGTCACGAAGAAGCGTTCGATGCCTTCATCGCCGACCTCCGCTATGGGACGATCGGGGTGAACGTTCCCTCGATGATCGGCTTCGGGCTCTCCCAGTTGTCGTGGGGCGCGTGGGGGGACGAGAGCGAGGACCGTTCGATCGACATCGGAAGCGGGAACTGCAAGGTGCACAATTCCGGCCTTTACGATCACGTGGAGAAAAGCGTCGTGTACGCACCGGGCGTGCAATGGCCCCCCCCCCATTGGCACGCCCACCATTCCAACGCCGAGGCGGTGGCCGAGGCGGCCCTCGACTTCTTCCGGAGGGACCCTTCCTGGGGCAAGTTGCTCGCCTTTATCAAGATCATTCCCATGGCCGTCCAAACTCGGTGTACGGTTTAAACCCGTCAGTCATCCAGTCATCCAGTCATTCAGTCATTCAGTCATTCAGTCATTCAGTCAACGAGTGCAGCCAGTCGAGACTGCAGAAAAAAAGTCTCTTTCTGTCTCGTTCTCCTCTCCTGCCTCCCCCCAACCCATATAGAGAACAGCACATAGACAACGAGGCCGTCGTCATCGTCGAATCCTGCACGCAGCCAAGATGGAGGAGACGGCGTGAGATCAGTTCCTCGGATCGTTCTTCGGAATCAGAGGCGAATCCGCGGCGTGAACCTATACCCCGTGAACCAACAACAATCAGTTGAGATGGAGGCGAATATGATCGCCATGGAGTGCAGTATGAAGGCGACGATCCGGTCCAACCTGGACGACAGCCTCTCGTCGAACGCCATCTTCATGGCGGAACGGCTGGTGGCGCAGTTCCCGTCCGAGTCCAACCTTCACCTTCTGGCCACCTGCTATCACAGGGGCGGCCAGACGTTCCGGTGTTACGCGTTGCTACGGGGCCTCGCGGGACCAGACGCGCGCTACCTGTTTGCCGTGTGCTGCATCGAGCTCGGCAAGCTGACCGAGGCGGAGGCCGTGTTGCTTCGGGACGGAGACGAGGAGTCGATTCCCAATGGAGCGTCAGGGGTGTATCTGTTGGGGCGCGTGTACCAACTGTCGAATAGGCACAGCCCGGCCGTGCAGCAGTTCCGGCGGGCGCTGCAGATGGACCCGCTCATGTGGTGCGCGTTTGAGCAGCTGTGTGCGCTCAGCCCGGATGTCGACGCCAAGGCGTATTTGGAGATGAATCCGATGACCGCGGACGC
>Ga0181584_10001473_pt1 | contig 17860 bp, 20 predicted proteins | sample 071ome_30_FD_132462 | JGI IMG/M metagenome (GOLD analysis project Ga0181584, IMG submission 132462) | Coastal salt marsh microbial communities from the Groves Creek Marsh, Skidaway Island, Georgia - 071406AT metaG (megahit assembly) | ecosystem: Environmental > Aquatic > Marine > Intertidal... | reverse complement strand
TGCGGTGCTCGAGTTTGAGAATTATCGGTGAGGAATGAAAATTACTACAATCGCAGTAATAATCTGCTCATTGTTGGTTTGCGGGTGCGAGGAAGATGAACCGGAACCTGTTTCTGTGCAGCGCGTAGAATCTGCACTATCCAGACGAGAACGCATCCGGGAGTTAGAGACTGATGTGGATGTGCTGAAGTGGGAAAATGTGAGGCTTAGTCTGAAGGTAAGGACAGTCGATGGATCCTCTCTCGTTCGCGACAAAACAAGTAATCTTTGGCATTATGATGTCGAGTTTGAGCCTTTTACTGGGAGGGCGGTTGAGGAATTTGAGGGCGGGAGACCTAGAGCGGAAGCTCATTTCTTGAAGGGGATGAAGGATGGGATGGAGCGTTTCTGGTATCCGAGTGGAATCTTGAAAGAAGAAGGGCAGTGGTTTGAAAACCAACCAAATGGAGTGATGCGCACTTGGGATAAGGCAGGGAAATTAACCAGGGCGGTTAGGTATAAAAAAGGAGAACTCGTCGAGGTCCTCCGGCAGTGAAGGCATTACCACTTAGGGGAAGTTGAGCCCGCGGGGCAGGCGGACTTCGCCAAGCCACTCTGGGCGTTCACAAAAAACTTCTCCGGATGGTGTGTTTAAAACATTTTTTACTAAAATTTGATACGCACGATGGGGTTGGCCATAGGAAAAAGTCAGTAAGATGTTTGTTCGCTGATTTGGCTTGTCTGGCGAGTCATAATCTTTGATCAGTATTGGTCCACCTGCGGCGTTTTCATCGGGGCAAAAATAATAGAGCCGATCTGGGAATTGGGTGGTAAAGCGGGCAAGAATATCAGCCTGGCCCGAACCGTTGCCAAGTATGCCTTTACTGTAAATCTGCTCAGAATCTTCTGGGGCATAACCAATCATCAAGGCTTTGCCGTGAGTCGATTTATCCAACTTTAACCGATAGGTAAGCTTGCGGTCGAGGTAGAGAGTATGGGAGTCGAGAAGGTTTTCACCAGGCAGAGGGTCTCGATCGACCTCAAATTTACCTTTGCTCCATTTCACATTCAACAGAACTTCGATGGCCAAAAGTTCTGTGCTTCCCCACTGAATTCCATTTTCCTTAGCATCTTGAAGGATTGGGGAGAAAGATTGAAGCATCACTTGCTGGGGCGAGTGATGTGCGAGGTGACGCCACTGGTCTCGCCAAGTGTGTGCAAAGGCAATTTCCCACTTTTGTTGGGGAGTCGATTTCGGGGGGAAGGGGGATTGGTAATGTACAAAGAGTTCCTGCCTGAGGCCCTCGTTCTTAATAGTAAAAAGTAGATTTCTAAAAACATCTTCTTCGATTGAAAAAATCGATGACATATAAAAGGATCTGAAATCATTATTTCGAAACGAATCGAACACCTTCCTGCCGAGTATCTCCTTGGGGTGAACCTGGGAAAAGCTGGTAATTCCTCCAATAGTTATGGAGGAGATGAAAAGCAAAATGGTTAGGCATCTAATCATCGTTTTTATGAAGCTAGCCATTTTACTGGGTGCTACAAGCAATTTAGGAATCCTTGGGAATGTGATTCATCCTTCTATCAATATCTTTTCAGAAAAGGTAGATGCCCCAGGTGTGTTTTTCTCCGATCCATATCAGTCAAGTTGACAATCGGCAAAGTGGGTTATCATTTTGAGTCAGAACTTAAAGATCTTGTTGATCGTTTTTACTTCCTTGCCTGTTGAGCAAGAAAAAGAAAAAAAGGAATGATGTCTCTTCGCGTATTTCAGTTTGCCTTGTTTGTATCTGTAGGTGGCCCCCTCCTGTGTGGGCAAGTTTCCCCAAGTCCGGATCCTCAGCGTTCACTCAGAATTGCTGAGGTGGTGAATCTTTCGGCTTCCGTTTTACCCACCACGGATAAGGCCCTTTACGGCCTGGAACGCCTTCTTGACGGCAAGTTGCCTAAAGATGGCTGGCGTTCTTCATGGACGGCTTGGTATCAACAGGACCCTTCCCTTACTTTTGATTTGGGAAATGAGAAAAAGATTGGGGCCATTCGATTATTTTTCCAAGCTTGGTCAAGGGATGATGAGTTAAAGTCGATTGATGTGGAGGTCAGCCTTAATGGAGAGGATTATTCTTTGTTCAACCGATACGGAAATATTATTTCTTCGCGTGAGAGAGGAACCTGGGTAGAGATGGATCTTCGTTCCGTCCGTGCACGTTATTTTCGGCTCACTCCTCGCTTTCAGGGGTGGGGACATCAATGGGGTGAAGTCGAGTTTTGGGAGTTGAGTAACTGAAAAGCGGGCTTCTTTTGTTTTGTAAACTTTTCGGTTCTCAAATTACTCGATGCAGAGAGTATTTTCTTGGCTGACACAAGGCTTCCCGATTTGGTCCATTCTGGTCGCCATCTTGGCAATTGTGTACCCGCCCGCATTTCTTTGGTACGGTGCCAATGCCATAAGCTGGGGCCTAGGCTTTATCATGCTGGGCATGGGTATGACCCTACAAGCTGAAGATTTCAAAAGAGTGTGGAGGGCTCCTTATGTTATCGGTCTAGGTGTAGGTTTGCAGTTTTTAATCATGCCTGCTTGGAGTGCCCTTTTGTGCAAGTTCCTTTCTCTGCCGCCGGAGATGGCCGTTGGGCTCATTCTGGTGGCAAGCTGTCCAGGTGGGACGGCATCCAATGTGGTGGTCTTTCTAGCGGGAGGCAAGGTAGCCTTGTCGGTAAGTTTGACTCTTTGCTCTACTCTAGTGGCGGTACTTCTGACTCCTTGGTTAACCTATTATTATGCCGGTCATTATGTGCCGATTGACCCGTGGGCATTATTCTCAAGTATTCTGCTGGTGGTGATTTTACCGTTGAGCGTCGGCGTGGTCTGGAATTTTTGGTTTCGCAAATCGGCTCTTTTTGTCGCCTCCTTTTCTCCGCTTGTTTCCGTAGTCTTTATTCTTTTAATAGTCGGCTTTGTCCTCGCGGCGAAGAGGGATTTGATTTTAGACCACGGTTGGATTTTGCTAGTCGCTACCTTGCTGCTCCACCTTGGAGGGTTTCTAGGTGGATACGGCGGGGCGTATTTGATGGGGAGAGACCGGATTGAGAGGCAAACACTTTCCATTGAGGTGGGGATGCAGAACTCAGGGTTAGGAACCGCCTTGGCGGCGAAGCATTTCCCACAAATGGCAATGACCCCAGCTCCATGTGCTCTAAGTGCCATCATTCACTGCTTGGTTGGTAGTGTGCTGGCCTCAAGGTGGTCCTCTAAGAAAAAATAATTTTTTTCCAGTGATGAACAAAGAGGAAGAAGGAAGTTGAATTCGGACGCACAATCCTCACCACCTCACCAGCTTAAACCAAAGGTACATTGGTCGCGTGCGAGTGGATATTTTGAGCTCGGTATGTTTAGAGAAGCAGAGATTGAGCTAAGTGCGTTGCCAGAAGAATTGCCATGGGGGAAACGGCGCCGGGCTATGCTTATGAATATCCGCCAAAACCGAGAGCAGTGGGAAGACATGCGTGACCTTGCCCACGGTTTAAGAATGGAGTTTCCGGAGGATGCGGAGTGGTGGGTAGCTGATGCCTACGCCACCCGCCGGGGGCAGTCGATTCAGTTGGCCCGTAAGATCCTGCTCGAGGGCCTCGTTCATCACTATAACGATGCTACCATTCGCTATAACCTTGCCTGTTATGCTTGCCAACTTGGGAGCCCTGGGGAGTGCCTTGACTTTCTCAAGGAGGCGGTGAGGCGGGATCCCAGTTTTAAAAAATTAGCTTTGGAGGATGAGGATCTTACTGGAGTGCGGGAGGCTCTGGTAAAAATGGGATGGGGGGAAGAAACGGTCTAAGTTTGAGGTGTGTGTAGACTAGCTAGAGACCAGGGCCATGATCCTTTAGCAACCGACGCTCAATTTCCAACAGAGGAGCATTTTCGGGATCATCTCGATTGTTGCCTATGATTAATGTAATGTCGGCCAGGGCTTCATCGAAACGACCTTCACCGTAGAGAGTCATCGCCCGTAGGGTTCGATTATAGCTATCCGAAGGATTAATGGCAAGGAGTGCATTGAGGTAGCGGAGAATGCCTAAGCTGTCCCGGTCCCATTGGGCGGAGCGAATGAGGTTGCGGAGGATGCGGGAGATGATTTCAAGGTCGGTCGCGGCAGTAAAATCGGAATCCGATAACTTGCCTCCTGTGAGTTCATTTGCTTGTTGACGGGAAATTCTTCGCCCTGAAAAGGCATCGATGATGACCGATTCCTCAAGGGACTGCCCAGGTTCCTGATAGAGTGCGAGAAAGTGGCCGGGGGTAGCTAGTCCGTGGATGGGTAGGTCGGTGCGCTTACCCAGTTCAATCAGCAACAAGCAGAGAGTGATGGGCAAGCCTTCACGGTCATCAATCACTTCGTTGAGGTAACTGTTAGCCCGATGGTGAAAATCAAGCGTGCTTCCATGGTAGCCCTGTTGCGAAAATAACTGATGAATGAGAATATCAAGTTTTTCCATTTTATTGGCAGAGGAGGGGAAGTGACTAGCAATGCGCTGGGCTAGGCGGTCGATGCGATCCTTGTACTGTTTGGGCAGGAAATCGGGGTTGTCCAGCTTGGCAACAAGTAGGGCGGCGTGAAGAAGATCGCCGGCTACTTTGTCTGAAGAGGGATGAATGGATGTGGTTAACTCGTGAATGATTCGGGCAATTCTAACCTTTTCGGCAGATTCACGCAGTCGGGTGGTGGCGGACTCCAGTTCAGTTGCCCGCTCCATCAATGCCTGATAGGCGGAAGGGCCTAGCTTTGCAAATTCCTCAAGTTCGCTCGGGGATAGGCTTTGCTGAAGCTCAAGAATCTGGGAAAGCTTAAACGCCCCTTCCCTGACCTCACTGGGGATTTTGCCTGGGGCTAGTCTCGGAGAGATTCGGAAATTGCGAAACTCCGCTCCGGGTTCACGAAATTTACAGAGGCCGATCAAGCCTTCTTCGAGGGTAAAGTCAGCCATTTCAATTACCACTTGGTTGTTTACTAGACAACGGATGAAGCCACCCTGCTCGAAACGCACGGTGAGGAGGTTCCACTGGTTAGGGCTGTAATCAGCCGAGGAGACGGTCTGAAGGATATTCCAGTCAAAAACCCGGGGCCCGTTAAAGCAGGTTAGCCGAAGGGAGCGATTGGTGGGGTAAAAGCCATAGTGCTTATCTGAGCCGTCTGAGGCAAAAACCAAACCAGCGGCTCCGCTTTCATCTTCCAATCTTACCTCGACTTCTAGATCGAAAGGAGGTGAGTAAACAGTGTCCTTGCTGAGGCAAAGCATCCGACCGCCAAAACCGTTGCCCATGCCCGAGGCACGGATTTTTCCAGCCCGCTGACGCCAATTGCCCCCAAGCGGGCGCTCCCATTCATCATCGTCGAGCATGCCCACGGTAAACCATTGCTCCACGGGTATTCCCTGGGTGTCGTTAAGGAGGGCGCGAAGGGCATTAACCGGCACACCAAACCCTATCGCGCCTCCTGATTTGATGGTTAAAATAGCAAGGACTTCGCCGTTGCGGTTGACGATGGGACTACCGCTACTTCCGGCCTCGATAGGAATAGCCACCTGAACCATTGGGCGGCCGTCTCCTAATTCCAGTTCCCTTACTGCAGCAATCACACCCCGGCTTACGCTAAGTCCAAATCCGAGAGGGTTGCCTACGGAAAGAATTTCTTGCCCTAGTTTTATTTTTGAGGAGTCGCCAAGTGGGAGTGCAGGCAGACCTTGTTGATCAATCCTAAACAGGGCGAGGTCCCTGCTACGATCCAGGCCGAGGATTTCCGTTGGTGTGCAGACGGTGCCGTCTGCGAGTTCAACGGTAAACTCGCGGTGCTCCCCGATTACATGAAAATTTGTTGCGATAACCCCACCTTCATCCACGATAAATCCGGTTCCTACACCCCATGGGGAGCCTCGGCGGTCAGTGGTGGAAATGGTAACCACCGAAGGTTTTATTAGAGCGGCTAGTTCGGCAAATGGCTCAACGGTCTCTTTTGCTGGCAATCCGACGCAGAGACTCGTTAGCAGGAAAGATAGGAATGCCGGACATTTCATTATTGCCGATTTAAACTTTGCAAAGCGAGTGGGAAGGAAGGAAAAACATAAAAGAAGATGGGTCTTTTAAATTTTGAGGATTATGCGGACTCTCGTTCATTTTCATCGCTATCAAACCCAATCTCGGACTGGTCTTGAGATTGCTTAATTTCCTGACTTTTAAGATAGGAAGCAGGGATTTCTTTTTTCGAGCGGATGCCCATAGCTTTGAGCTTTTCGGCCTGTCCGATCAGGTTGCCGGGGCCGGTCGATAATTGACCGACTGCTCGTTCATGTGCACCCACAGCTTTGTTTAAGTTTTTTCCTACTTCATCGAGGTTGGTAAGAAAGCCGGTGAATTTGTCGAAGAGCAAACCCGCCCGTTTGGCAATGTCCTGAGCGTGCTTGTTCTGCTTTTCCAATTTCCACAAATTGGCTACCGTCTTGATTGTGGCCATCAGTGTGGATGCGGTAATCAGTGCGATCTTGCGGTCAAACGCATATTGATAAAGCTCGGGGTCTTCTGCGAGTGCCGCACCAAATGCGGGTTCCACCGGAATGAAAAGCAGGGTAAAGTCTGGGCAGGTCAGTTCATCAATGGATGAGTAGTCCTTTTCGGAAAGTTCATCGATGTGCTTACGCACGGATTGGAGGTGCTCCTTGCGTGCCTGCTTGCGGTCGTCCTCATTTTCAGCGGAGATGGAACGTTCGTAAGCAGTGAGGGAAACTTTGGCATCGATGATCAATTGCCTCTCTCCGGGAAGGTGAATAATCGCGTCCGGCCTTTTACCATCGAAGCTGGACTGCATGGAAAATTCCTGGTCTTTGGTTAGACCGGAAGCCTCGAGGGCCCGCTCCAAAATAAATTCCCCCCAGTCTCCCTGTTTTTTTGAGTCACCCTTAAGGGCCTGTGTCAGGTTGCGGGCGTCTTCGCTTAACTGGGTTTGAGCCTTTTGCAGACCAGCGACAAATTCCCGCAGGGCTATATGCTGGTGGGAGTCCTTTTCATGAATTTCCTCCACTTTTTTGCGAAACTCACGGATGTCTTTGTCGAGTGGTTGAAGAACACCCTTTAGTTTCTCCTGATTGAGTTCTGAAAACTTGGCGGATTTTTGCTCAAAGATCTTGTTGGCAAGGTTTTCAAACTTTTCCTGAAGCTGAAGGGCCGACTTCTCCTGATCTATAAGTTGATCCTTTAGCCTTCTGTGTAGCTCATCAATCTGAGAGCTTTTTCGGGCATTATCGGTTTCGGACTTGAGGATTTGTTCCCTCAGCTCTTTCTCCAATGCAGATGAGTGGGCCTGGTTTTGTGCGATTAATTCTAGCTCTTTGCGGGCGGCCGCACATTCTTCCATCTTTGTGTTCAGTGCCAGTTGTGACTGTATGGCTTCTTGTTTGTGGCCTAGCATGAGACGGAAAAGAAAAGCCGATAAAGCGGCCATGCCTAGGGCAAATACCCCAATAATTGAGCTTAAAAAATCCACCTGTACAAGGTGGTGTTGTCGCCCGACAATGTCAAGTTCCTGACATGAGGGTTTCGTTCCAAGATTTAACTTACTTGCTTGCTTGTGAGTCTGATTTTGCAGAAAAAATGTATATGTTAAAATGGAAAGTCAGTTTTGTGCTCTATTGTGCCCTAGTACTCTATGTTTCCAGTTTGTCACCCAAGGAAATTCCTGGCCCGGGCCTGGAGTTGTCTGATAAAGTCCTGCACCTGATCGAATATGCGCTGATGGGAATCCTAGCTTGGGGTGCTTTTGGTCGGGGTAGTGCGGGTTTCCCATGGGCATTGTTTGCGTTTTGTGCCTGCTTTGGAATTGCCGATGAGTGCTGGCAGGACTGGTGGGCAAAGGGGCGATCTCCTGAAGTTTGGGATGTGGCGATGGATGCCCTCGGTGCTTTTGTCGGCTTGCTTGTATCGATGGTTTTTTGGAAGCGCTAAGGAATCCCTTTACCGATTAGAGATTCTTTGATGGTTGCCAGCGCCAGGATGGTGAATGAAGAAGATTTGTTATGAATGAGAAAGAATGTTTACCAAGTGTCGGGATATCCCGGCGCGGACTGCTCAAGAACACGGTTGCTGGGATTGCTGGTGCGGTTACCCTTGGGGGTCTGTCCAATCAAGCTCATGCCCAGCAACGGGGTATTCAAGCACCTCCCCTAAGAGGAAGAATTAAGCAGTCTGTGGTTTCTTGGTGTTTTGCGAACCAATGGACTTTGGAGGAAACCTGCCGGGTGGCCAAAGAGTTGGGGTGCAAAAGTGTCGAATTGGTTGGACCCGGCCAATGGGAAACCCTTCGGGAGTATGGGCTTACTTGTGCAATTTCTCCGATCGAAGTGGAAGGGCCACCTTTTGTAAAAGGCTTTAATAACCCCGAAAACCATCCATGGTTACTCGAAGTTACTCGAAATGCACTTGATCAGTCTGCTGATTTTGGCTGTCCAAATGTTATCGCATTTACTGGCTTTTCAGAAAACTTCTCTAAGGAGGAGGGTGCCGCAAACTGTGTGGAAGGATTGAAAAAAATTGCCTCCTATGCTGAGAAAAAAGGAGTCACCGTTTGCTTGGAAATGCTTAACAGTCGGGTGGGGGATCATCCCGACAAAGGGCATCCGGGGTATCAGGGAGACCATGTGGACTATTGCTTAGATATTCTAAAGGCGGTGGGCTCTTCGCGGGTCAAATTACTTTTCGATGTCTATCATGTGCAAATTATGGATGGAGATGTGATTCGCAGAATTCACCAGTGTGGCGAGATGATCGGGCATATTCACACCGCGGGAAACCCGGGTCGCGGTGAACTAGGGCCTTCACAGGAGCTCAATTATCCTCCAATTATGGAAGCATTGCTGGAAATAGGATACGAGGGCTTTGTGGGGCAAGAGTTTATACCTGTTGGAGATCCCTATCTTGGGCTCAGGGAAGCCGTCCATCTTTGTGATGTGTAGCGATCCGCTGAGCTTCGACTCCCTTTGGTTGGGTTAAGCGCTAGGCTGGTAGTATGCACAAGTACGGAGGTTGAGATTTATTGATTTATTTTGTGGGATCGGAGGATTCCGGCAGGCCCTAGAGGGATTTGGGCACAACTGTGTATTTTCATCGGACTGGGATCGCCAAGCACAGTGGGTGTATGAGAAGAATTACGGAGAACTTCCTGTTGGCGACCTGACCGCAGTTTCCGAGGGGGATGTCCCACCTCATGATATTCTCTGTGGTGGATTTCCCTGTCAGCCCTTCAGTATTTCAGGAAACCAACACGGCTTTCGCGATGCCAGAGGGACCCTACTTTTTGAGGTCATTCGGATTGCCCGGGCTCACCAACCCTTGGTTTTACTTCTCGAAAACGTTCGCAACTACCTGAGGCACGACGAGGGAAACACCATGCGGGTCACCCTCAATCTACTCAATCAAGCAGGATATTCAGTTCAGCACGCCGTCCTTAATGCATCGATGTTTGGCGTGCCGCAAAAAAGGGAGAGGCTCTTTTTTGTTTGTTTTCGCGAAGATCTAAAATGTTCAGATTTTTCCTTCCCCTCCCCGAGTGGTCGAGTTGTGGCACTGGAGGATATTTTGCTTCCCGCAGGAGATTCCCGACTTGATGAATTCATTGTCGATCGCCCTGATATTCGGATCCGGGAGGATCTTACTTGCGAACGGCAGAACCGCCCCCTTCGAGTCGGCACTTTAGGGAAAGGGGGGCAAGGAGAGCGAATATACAGCCCTAAAGGACATGCCGTAACTATTTCGGCATATGGTGGAGGTGCAGGTGCGAAGACGGGTTTGTATCTAGTGGGCGAGCGAGTCCGCCGGTTGCACCCGATAGAATGCCGGAGGGCGATGGGCTTTGCCGAGTCTTTCATCCTGCACCCTCGTCCCAATGTTTGTTTTCAACAGTTTGGTAATTCGGTGGCAGTGCCTGTGGTCCGTGCAGTATTTCAGCAAATTCAGACGGTACTAGGAGCACAGCATTTGGCGGTTGCTTAGCAGAAGAATGATTGCGGCCAGATCAGCGAAGAATACAGCATGGTGCTTGTTGGGTTGTGCAGTGGGAGACCTCGGCACGATCCATATATTTGAGCGTGCTTACGCTCCGGGTTTCATCCCTGAGTCAAGGTGGTTGCTTGTCTGGGGGCTAGCTATGCTGATGGGCATTCTAACCAGCATTGCCCTCGAAACCCTGATTTTGTGGAGGCAGTTGGGTCCCAAAAATGCATTCAGAACAGCAGTGGGTATGAGTCTCCTTTCGATGATTTTAATGGAATTGGCGATGAACCTTGCCGATTTTGGGATGATGGGGGCTCCCTCCATTACGCTTGGTGTTCTTCCCTACACCCTTGGTGCGGGTTTTGTTGCTGCTTGGCCATACAATTATTGGCGCCTAAAAAAATTCGGAAAGTGCTGCCATGGATGATTGATAGCTGATCCCCTAAATCGGTTTTTCTATACTTGCCCTTTTAATGCAATCTTCCCTAAATTCTTTATTCGTATGAAACTGCTCTACCGTGAAGATGTACAAGAGGCCGGGTATGACCTCCCCGCACAGGGCCTCTGTGAAAATATAGGTGAGCAGGAGATGGAAGCCCTCAAGTTTGGGGGCGAGTGGGTTCTTGCTTCAGACGAAGTTCTGGTTTCCGACGGGTACGAGCAACAGTTTCTTTACTTGGTGGTAAGCGGTCAGGTTGGTATCTACAAGGCGGATGACCAAGGTAAAAACCAGCAGATAGCTAGTTTGGGTACGGGGGCTGCTTTTGGGGAGATGGCCTTTCTTAGCGGTGGAGTTGCCTCGGCCACCGTTCAAGCTGTGGGCGAGTGCGTACTTTGGAGAATGAACCATGAGCGACTCCTTGAATTTATTGGGGAAAATGGATTCGCCGGAGGTCAGCTTTGCCTGAATGTAGCCAGTATTCTTTCTGGGCGACTGATCGATGGTAACAAAAAGGTCTTAGACATGGGGAGGGAATTGCAGGACTCCTTGCAGCACCTGCAGTCTGCGACCTCTGCGGATCAGCAAAAATCGGCCGCGCTTAAGCAAATGCAGAGCAAGGTTTCCAGTATGCAATCTGCCTTCAAGGGTGCATCAGTCAAAAAATCCGGTCTTAGTCCTGTTGCCATTGTAGCATTTGTACTGGCAGGTTTGAGCACACTTGGAATGATCGGCCTATTTGTTTCCATTGATGATTCCGTTGCCCAGCGTGCGGAAGATTTGGCTAAAAAGGTGGACAAGCTGGAAAAAAATGAAGCTTTTTACCTTACCCTCAAAAAGCGTTTGGAAAGCGAAAACGAGGATATGGTTAAACAAACCAAGTCACTTGCTCAGGAAAAAGAAGCCCTCGAAAAAGAGGTGAACCGTGCAGAGGATGATATGGCGGACTTGCGTAGCGAAGTCCGTTCCTTGGAGCGTGATTTGAGCAAGGCGAAGGACGATGTTGTACGAGCCCAGCGTGTCGACACCTCGGCGATGGCAGATAAATTAGAAGAGGCAAAGAATCAGGCCATTGAAAAGTTTACCAACGATGTGACTGAGTGGGCGAAGAAAAACACCACCCTTGCCTTTCCTGTCGAAGTCCAGTTGCTTAACGAGAAAATAACTCTCATGTCCCGAGATCAAAGGATGAAGGTGCCGGTGAATCTTGGAGAATCCTTGCGAGCCCTTAGGTTTCATCCCTCTGCTCAGGGATTCATTATTGTCGGGCAATTACACAGCGACAAACTCTTGGCAGTTACTAAAATTAACAATTTAAATTTCGCGGAAGCCCTTTCCAGTAAGTATGTCAGGTACATGAGCACGAGGGGGAATGCGGTCGCCAACCCTTTTGCAAAAAAAAAATCTCTGAATGAGAATGATGGCAAACAATCAACTGGGTCTGGTTCCTCTAAACCACTTTCTCAGGTAGGAGAAACCCCCGAACCCATCGCCCCACCCCTTAGCCAGCCGAAAGTTATTCAAAGTAAAGCGATGCTCCCGCAAAAAGATACAGACTTCTTAAAGTCGACCGCTCCTAGTAATTCCAATGCCAACCCTCATGGAAACAGTTGCGTTTGCAAGGACTGCCGGGCCAAAAAGGTGGGCAAGGGTAGTTTGTTTCCTGAGTGAATGAAAGCAGTGCTTTCCTAAGAAGTGAAAAGAGCATAGACGCCTGCACCTACCAAGGCGGATAAGAGAGAGATTATGAGGTAGGCATTCTGGTTGTTCCAACGGGTAAACCTTTCCCAACCAGAGTACCAATAGACCGAAACTTCCTCGCCGTGTCGAAAGCGCTGCAAATCCTCTAGTAAGGCGTTGGCATTGGCGTATCGAAGACCTCTTGATCGGTGGAGTGCTTTCATGCAAATGGCCTGCAAATCCTTGGATATTTTTCTTTCAGGTGCTACATCACGTGGCAAAGGATAGGTTTCCTCGAGCAATTTCTGTTTAATTTCGGTAATATCCTCGCCTTGCAGGAATGGCTTTAATGTGAGGATTTCAAAAAGGAGGATGCCCAAGGCAAAGACATCTGATTTTGCATCGAGGTCACTCAATCCGCGAGCAATTTCCGGGGTCATATACATCGGAGTGCCATAGTGCATTCCGCTTCGAGTTAGGCTAAGGTCTTTTTCGCCCAGTTCGACCACTTCTCCGTCGGACAACTGGGCGGACCCCATCACTTTGGCCAAACCCCAGTCTATGACATAGACCTCGCCAAATTTCCCAACAATAATGTTGGCTGGCTTAATATCCCGGTGAATCACCCCGATATCATGGGCATAGGCAATGGTTTGGGTTACCTGAATGAGAATGTCAATGAGCCGGGGCAGGGGGAAGCGCTCGACGACATCGGGCACCTCATGGCTTAGATCAAGAAGAACTTGGCGAAGGTCCTTACCAACCACTCTTTTCATAGTGAAAAAGAGTTGGCCTGAACGATCCCTGCCCAGTTCATAAACCGGCACCGTGCCAGGGTGCTGAATATTGGCGGTCACCCGGGCCTCTCGCAGAAATCGCTTGGTCTCAATGTCCGATGTTTGTAGATCGGCATGGAGGGTTTTGTAAGCCACCTTCCGATGAAGGTTTAAGTCCTCAGTGATGTAGAGCTTGGCAGTCCCGCCCTCGCTTAGGGGCTTAAGTTCGTCATATTTTAACGAACCGCTCTTCCATGCGGAGGGTAGGAGATCATCAGTCTCTTGCTGGCGAAGCGGCTTTTTTTCTTCTTCGTTTTTAATCACCTCGGGTAAAATATATTTAAAGTTATGACGAAAATTTATCTGAGGCAAGAGCTCGTATGATCAACTGTCTTTCTGGCGATCTGGCATTTTTAGGCCGATATGGTTGACTTTTCGTTTGCGGGCAAGCTGCACCTGTTTTTGGCGCTCGCGCAAGCGGGTCATTCTATCTGGTGTGATTTTGGAAATGCAACGGGGGCAGGAAACTCCTTCCTCATAATGCTCGGAGGCAATGTCCTGCTCGTCAAGCGGCCACCTGCAGGAAAAGCACAATTTGGCGGAGCCGTCAGACAGACCATGCTTGACCGATACCCGATGGTCAAAAACGAAGCATTCGCCATCCCACTTGGTTTCTGCTGGATCAACTTTTTCGAGGTAGTTTAAAATTCCCCCCTTAAGGTGGTAGACCTTGGGGAATCCGTTCTGCACCAGATGGGCGGACGCTTTTTCGCACCGAATTCCACCGGTACAAAACATTGCTACTTTTTTCCCGGGTTGCTGACCCCATTTTTTTTGAACGAATTCTGCCCATTGTCCAAAGGTCTGCGTTTCAGGGTTGATCGCATTGTGGAAGGTGCCAAGGGCAACCTCATAGTCGTTGCGAACATCAATCAATTCCACCTCCGGGTCATTCAACAGGGCATTCCAGTCTTCAGGTTCCACATATTCACCAACTCCATTGGATGGGAGAATAGAGGCATCCCCAAGGGTGACAATTTCCGGGCGGGTAATGATGCGCAACCGATAAAATGTTGGGCGTTGTGATTGGGTTGATCGGGTGGAGATGGAGGAAAATCGCTCATCCTTCCGAATGAAGGCCAGAAATTGTTCAACTTCTTTTGGGGTGCCCGAGATGGTGGCATTAATTCCCTCAGGAGCGAGAATTAGGGTGCCAAGTACTCCGTGTTGCTCTCCTATAGTTTGCAATTTTTCCTTCCAGCTTTGAAAATCGGGAAAATCCGCAAACTTATAAAATGTGTGAATTTCCTGCATTGCTAAATTTTAACAATAGGTGAGAATTACCCGCGGACCGCACGGAGCCAGGTATCTGCCATCAGTGCACTTCCAAACTGACTTGGGTGCACGCCATCCCGTGCCCAGTGCTCGGGCGGAGCATAAGAGAGTGCCCGGTCGAACATCTCCTGGAAGGGAACAAAGGTAGCCTGATTCTGATCGGCCACTTTGCGGGCACTTTCACGGTAGCGGTCAAACTCGGGGAACCATCTTTCGTTCACCGCACCGCATTTGAGCACGAAGGGCTCGCAGATGACCAGTTGCACTTGTGGCAGGGCCTTCCGTGTCCGGTCGAGAAGAGCGAGAAAGTCATCCTCATACCTTTGGACGGTTCCATCATATTTTCCCTGAAGACCATGCCAGATATCGTTCACCCCGATGAGGATACTGAGTATATCAGGGCGATGGGACAGGCAGTCCTTTTCCCAGCGGGCGTCCAGTTGGTGTACCTTGTTGCCCGATATGCCGCGGTTTAAGATGGAGAGGTTTAATTCAGGCATGCTGTTGAGCAGGGCCGAGGCAGCCATACTGGCATATCCTCCGCCCATGGATGTCTGGTCATTGGCCTTGGGGGTATCTCGGTTTTGCCTGCGTGCGTCAGTAATCGAGTCCCCTTGAAAGAGAATCACGGCATTTTTTTTCAGTGATGTAGGTTTCGCTTGGGGTGTACTTGCATACAAGCTTTTGCTAAGGGCACTGCCAAGACCGAGGATGCCGGCGGAGGATAGGATTTGCCGCCTAGAAATTTTTTTAATGATGTCCATGCCTCAGAAAAAATAATTTGCCGCGGTTAAGCAAATGGGAATTCAAAGAACTGCTTAAAATTGGCTCTTGCCCGGAATGCCATGAAATGTGAATGATCAACGCACAATGAATCCAGAAACCGCACTTACTTCGATGGGAATCGATCTGCCGCCCGCACCCGTTGCGGCCGGGTTATACAAACCCGTTTTGTTGGTGGGTAACTTGGCTTATCTTTCCGGTCACCTTCCCCTTGGTGCCGATGGGGCAATTATGACTGGTGAGGTAGGGAATGGACGGACGGTGGAGGAGGGGAATGAGGCTGCCCGTCAGGTCGGCTTAAACATGCTGTCCTCCCTGCGAACGGCTTTGGGTACGCTTGACCGGGTGGAGCGTGTGGTCAAATTACTTGGGTTGGTCAATTCTCCGTCCGGTTTCTCCCAGCATCCCCAGGTTATCAATGGGTGCAGTGAATTATTCAAAGATATTTTTGGGGAGGACCATGGAGTGGGTACACGGAGTGCCTTCGGGGCGTCTGGTTTGCCCGGTGATGCCATGGTGGAAATTGAGGGAATTTTTCAAATTCTAACCTGATCTCATGAGGACGGTGAGGTATGTCCTCCTACTTGCGGGGTGTGCACTCCTTTTCTTTGCCGGGCTCTATCTCTTCCGTGCACCCATCCTAACCCTCTATGCTCATTTCTTCGTTCTACAAAACGCCCAAAAGGGAGCGGATGCGATTATCTGCCTTTCTGGAGACCGGGAAACCCGAACTCCTGAGTGTTTAAGACTATGGAACCGCGGATTTGGGAAACGCTTGTTTGTTACCGAGGAAAAACCGAAAAGTGCGGAGTTCAATGTCATTGAGCTGAGCCACCTGCAATTTGCTCAGGCAGTTGCCCAAAAAATGAAACTCGATGCCAAGTGGGAACTCCTGCCCTCTCTTGATGGTGGGGCTACCTCCACTTTTGATGAAGCCGAGGATGCCCTTGCTTATGCGAAAAAGGCAGGGTGGCAGAGGTTGATTATCGTGACCGATGAGTTTCATACCCGACGTGCCCACTTGGCATTCAATAAGGTCTTTAAAGGCAGTGATGTGGTGGTGGAAGTCGCAGGGGCACCTAACGAACTTTTTGCGATCGACGACTGGTGGCAATCCGACCGGGGTATTCTTGCCTACTTTGCTGAGACAATAAAATATCCCATCTATTGGTTATGGAACCACGAACCGAAGTTCGTGAAGAACGATTAGCTTACAAGAATTCTAAAACTGGTAGACAATACCAGCACTGATTACCGGCCAGAATTCGAAATCGTTTAAGTCTTCTTTCACCTCATCCACCTCTTTTTTCTTTTTTGACTCGAATGTAGCGGCATTTGGGTCCGTAGAATTCACACTTGCATCAATAGCCAAATCGGGCGCTCCCGAGAATACAACGCCCAAATCAAAGGTGAAGCCCCAGTTGTCATGGTCTCCGAAGGTCGTGTCCCAGCCAAACCCAGCGTATGGAGCAAAGGTTTCGTAGGTGAGAGCCATAGATGCACGGTCACCGGCGAGGGAATAGGGGATTCCGTCCAAATCAAACTTTTCTCCCGCAGCAAGCTTGGCATTCCCGTTGATCTCATTTCCATTGATGAGAAAGCCCCCAGTGATCCGAAAGGCTTGTTTAAATGGATGCAAGTCTACAAATAAACCAAAGCTTTTGAGTTCCAGTTCCAATTCGTAGTCATTGCCTGATTCTTCTGAGTCGTAGGTATAGGTGAAATAGTTTACACCTCCCCGTAATCCCAGCCACGGGGTGAGCCCTTTGGCCACTTCGAGACCACCACCAAGAGTACTTATCCGCGGGGCGATACGAAAGCCAAGATGATAGTCTTCTCTTGCGTTGAGTGTAGAAATAAAGCAGCTCCAAATAAAGATGGAAAGGGTGCAAACAATGGTTGATTTCATATCACCCTTTTCTGCTAAAGAATTTCTTTTTGGCAATTATAATTTCCGTATAGCAATGCCTCGAAACCAACATTCCAGGGGAGGGCCGCTGTGAATCTGTAAACCTATATGTCCAGACTGGGGAATGGAGGCATCCTTCTCCTCAAATTTGCAAACTAGATAATCATTTAACCAGATTTGGATGTGAGGGGCTTGTGCTCTTACACGCAGTTTGTTCCATTTCCCCTTAGGGTGTGCCCACTCCTGCATATCGCTCTGGGGAGCGGTAGCAAGGAAGCGGTTACGTCTCGACTCATCATAAAGCCAGCCCCAGAGTAATCCCTTTTTGAACGCCCCAATGTCACACTGGTAACCAATCATCTCATTGGAGTTGGGTAATCTTTTACTCCAAAACTGCACACCTGCATTGGAGCCTGGCCCGCGGAGACGGGCCTCAAAGATGAATTCACAGTCATCCCAGGTTTGCTCGGTCACGAGAAACTCATTTCGGGGAATCCGCCGGTTTAAGTGCCCGGCTACCATGCAGCTGTTTTCCACCCGGAAAAAGTCAGGGTTTCCCTCCCAGCCGGCGAGGGATTTGCCATCAAACAAGGAACGGAACCCTTCTTTCTCTCCGCAAAGTATTACGGGGAGGAAAAGAAGCCAGATTGAAAACTTCCTCAATGATCGATTGCCTGACCCGCACCCTGGGGAATACGGATATTTTCGACCAGTTCCTGCACTTCTTCGGGCGGGGCAGGGGTGAAAGAGCTGACCACGAAAGCAACGATAAAATTGATAATCATACCAAGGAACCCGATTCCTTCCGGAGAGATGCCGAACCAATAGTCCTTGCTATCGGTCAGGAACTGGAAGTGCACGATGTAGCCGAGGGTAAATCCTATCCCGCAGATCATTCCGGCAATGGCACCCTGCTTATTTAT
>Ga0181584_10001470_pt1 | contig 17883 bp, 16 predicted proteins | sample 071ome_30_FD_132462 | JGI IMG/M metagenome (GOLD analysis project Ga0181584, IMG submission 132462) | Coastal salt marsh microbial communities from the Groves Creek Marsh, Skidaway Island, Georgia - 071406AT metaG (megahit assembly) | ecosystem: Environmental > Aquatic > Marine > Intertidal... | reverse complement strand
TGAATTTGAAGCTCTTTTAATTATGAGAGAGAGGACGCCCATTACAAAAAAACTAATTGATGGCTGTCCAAACTTAAAATTTATTGCAACGAGCGGAATGAGAAATTTAGCTATTGATATGGAGTATGCAAAATCTAAAGGTATTATTGTTTCTGGAACAGATGGGAATAAAAACCCAACAGCTGAATTAACCTGGGCATTAATATTAGGTTTGGCAAGAAATTTAAGAGAAGAAACAGAAAATATGTACCAAGGATATTGGCAGACAACACTTGGTGTAGAATTGAAAGATAAAACCCTTGGTATCATTGGCCTAGGTAAATTAGGTTGTCAGGTTGCAAAGATCGGTAAAGCTTTTGGCATGGAGGTAATTGCTTGGAGTGAAAATCTTAAAATGGCGCATGCTGAAGAGAATGGTGCATTAGCTGTTACCAAAGATGAATTATTGGCTCGGTCTGATTTTATAACAATTCATTATATATTGAGCGAACGAAGTAAAGACTTGATTAAATATGAGGATCTTTGCAAAATGAAAAAAACAGCGTTTCTTGTAAATACTTCAAGAGGACCTATTATTAATGAAGATGATCTCGTAAAAGCTTTGCAAGAAGAAAAAATAGCTGGAGCAGGCATTGATGTCTATGCTCATGAGCCGTTACCAGAAAATCATAAATTAAGATTTTTACCTAATGCATTTTTAACACCACACATTGGTTACGTCACATTTGAAAATTATTCTAAATTTTATACGCAAATGGCTGAGAATTTGCAGGCATTTATTGATGGGAAACCAATCAGAATATTAAACTAAATTTTAGTGTAAAAAATTACTGAGATCATTTAAAGTATCTAGGCGTTCAATTCTTTCATGCAATTGTTCAGACTTATTTTGATCAATTTGAAATTTTGCTAAACTATAATATTTTTTGATAACATCATCATCGCTTATTGGATTTTCAGGTGATCCTTTTCTATACTTTTCTGTATGTACAATTTTTTTACCATTTGTTGTAGTAACTTCTAAAGATGCCATATGCCTAAATTCATGACCCAGTTTTTCAATTTCTGGATCAACTTCAGCTTTAATTTTTTTCATAAATTTTAACACATCTGGATTTGATATTTTGTCCTCTTTAAATTGATCAACAAATAGTTCACCTTCCAGAGCCATCATGGCAAGTCCATAATAAATGTTCATTTGAGCAGATGTAATACTTTGAGTATTATATTCCCACGCACAATGTACATAAGTTGGTTTGCTAATTTTTGCTTTAATTTCTTTAATATCAGTAGATTTAAGAGACTGCTCATTCATTATTTTTTTTAAACAATCTAATGCAGAGTGAATACTCGTAACGGAAGCATAGGGTTTGATGCCTGTATTTTCGCATTCCCAATATTTGCCTAAATTTTTTATTGCTCTCAAAAATCTATTTTCACCTGAGAAGCTCGATAAGTAGCCTCCATATTCAGCTTCAACTATATTTGGGATCCCAGTAAAATTATCTTGAGCTAATTGTGCACCTAAAACACCTGCTTCTGCTGCTCTGCCAGAGTGCAATCTTTTTACCATTGCCCCTTCTTGAGCAGCCATTAATCCAGAGCCCAATGATCCGGCAATACCTATGGAGTGCATTATTTGTTGTGGTCTCAAACCCATTAGTTTTGCTGCCGTAACTGTAGATGCCAAAGTTCCATGAGTACCTTGAGGGTGAAATCCTCTTAAAAGTAGTTCAGTACCTGCAGCAGAACCAATTCTGGTTGCAATTTCATAGCCAGCGATAATTGCAGTCAAAAAATTTTTTCCATTAATATTTTTAATTTTTTCAGTTACATTGATTGATACCGGAACAATAATTGAATTAGGGTGTAAAATTGACTCTCTATGAATATCATCGGATTCAAAACCGTGTCCAGCTGTAGAGTTTATAAGAACTGCAGATAATAAATCAGTTTTTGTATTAGATCCAATTATTGTACATTCTTTTAAATTGTTTCTGTTTATTAATATTTTGGAAATTTTTTTAGTCCAAGGAAGGGTGTTGCCTTGTATACAGCAGCCTAACCCATCTAGAAATAATAATTTTATTTTTTTTATTACTTGGGAGGGTATATCTTCATATTTTAAATTATAAGCAAAATCAGCTAAAGTTTCAGTTGCTCCTTTATTTTTCATATTATAAAATTTTCCATATTCCCTCAGCAGTCGCTAAAAGTTTTTCATTAGTTTTAATTTCACCATACATGAAGATCAGTGAACTAGTTTTTTTTTTAATTTTTGCATAACCAGAAATTACATCACCTACTTTTGATCCTGCAATAAAATTAGTATTTAAACTAATAGTTACAGCCTTCCCATCAATTGCTTGATGAGCTGCGGTACCCATTCCAGAGTCTAACATGGACATAACAAACCCTCCATGAGTTACACCACCTGCATTTATATGATATTCTTGAATTGTAGTTTGAAACTTATATTCATTACTTGAAATTTTTTTAAATTCTAAACCACCGTTGTGTTTCATAAACCCTACTTTGCTAATATTTCTAAAATTTTCGTCCATTTAATTCTTTGGTTTAAACTTTAAAGCTTTACCATTATTGCAAAATCTTTTTCCAGTTGGTTCAGGGCCGTCGTCAAAAATATGACCATGATGACTACCACATTTACTACAATGATATTCAGTTCTTGGATACCCTATATGATTATCAATCTTTGTATCAAAAACTTCAGATTTACTCTCAAAAAAAGATGGCCAACCGCTTCCACTTTCATATTTTGATTTTGAATCGAATAATAAAGCATCACATCCTGCGCAGTGATAAGTTCCTTCTCTTTTTTCGTCATTTAGTTCACTGCTACCAGGTCTTTCAGTACCTTCTTCTCGCATAATGATATATTGTTCTGGATCTAATATTTTTCTCCACTCTGATATTTTTTTATTTTTGAAATCTGACATTAATTTCAAATTAGATGAGTAGTTTCGTATTGTAAAATAATTTTTATCTTTAAATAAAAAAAAAATATAATACATACGATTATATGATTAATTATGATGTAATAGTCGTTGGTGCCGGAAATGCTGCTCTTTCGGCTGCATTATCAGCAAAAGATAAGGGTGCCAAAAAAATTTTAGTTTTAGAAAAAGCTTCTCAAAAGGAAAAAGGCGGAAATAGCAGATATACCAATGGAGCTTACAGATTTGCTTACAATGGCTTCACTGATTTAAAAAAAATTGTTCCTGATTTAAAAAATTCTAATAGTGTTGATTACGGAAAGTACTCCGTAAGCGACTTTTTAAAAGATATGCAAAAAGTTACAGACGGTAAAACTGATAAAGTTTTGTCAAAAACATTAACCTCAAAAAGTTTTGAAACAATTCATTGGTTAAGTAAAAAAGGTTTAAAATTTAAGCCAATTGAAGGCAGACAATCTTTCAAAGTTGATGGAGTAATGAAATATTGGGGCGGATTAACTTTAGAAGTTGATGGTCAAGGTGAAAAGTTAATTGATTCATTATTAAAAATTGTGAAAAAAAATGGAATTCAAGTTCAATATGATACTGCAGTAACCGATTTAATTTATGAAGACAATGCTGTTAAAGGTGTAGAAGTTTTATTAAAAAATAAGCCGCAAAAAATTTTTTCTAAGTCTGTAATTTTAGCCTGTGGTGGCTTTGAATCTAGTTCAGAAATGAGAACCAGATATCTTGGTCCAGGATGGGAAATGGCAAAAGTTCGAGGTACAAAACATAATACTGGCGATGGACTTACTATGGCTTTAAAAATTGGAGCCTCTCCATATGGAAATTGGTCAGGGTGTCATGCGGTTTTTCATGATATGAACGGACCTGAATTTAGTGATTTAAAAATCAGCAATAAGTACAGAAAAATTAGTTACCCATGGGGTATAGTTTTAAATGCAAACGGAGAAAGATTTGTAGACGAAGGTGAAGATTTTAGAAATTATACTTATGCAAAATTTGGTCGAGAAGTCATAAAACAACCAAATCAAATTGGTTGGCAAATATTTGATCAAAAAGTTCGACACATGCTTTACCCCGAATATGATGTTAAATCAGCCACAATGGTTAAAGCAAATACTCTTGAAGAGTTAGTTAAAAAACTTACGGGCGTGAATAGTGCAAAAGCTTTGCAAACTATTAAAGAATTTAACCAGGCCATAAGAGATGATATTAAATACGATCCCACAATAAAAGATGGAAGGTGTACTGAAGGCTTAAATATTAATAAAACTAATTGGGCAAATAAAATTGATACAGCTCCATTCTATGCTTATGGAGTGACATGTGGAATAACATTTACCTTTGGCGGTCTAAGAGTAAACAATAAATGCCAAGTTTTGAATAAGGTTATGAAGCCTATCAAAGGCTTATATGCTGCAGGTGAAATGATTGGTGGGATATTTTACTTTAATTATCCAGGAGGTAGTGGATTAACCTCTGGTGCCGTATTTGGTAAAATTGCCGGTCAATCTGCATATAATAAAAAATAAAATTTATATTTAATTATCTTTTAATTTAAGAAAAGCTCTTTGATATTTAATTTTTTTGCTAAAGAATTTAATTCTTTTAATTGATCGATTGAAAACTCAATTCCATATTTCTTATTTTTTAAAAAGTTTCTGTATTCAGGCTCACCTGGATGAAGAATTTCTTTAAACCCTTTTGCTTTCTTTAATTTTTTCACTTTCTTTATACCTTGTTCCATTTTGTTAACAAAAGAGCTGTGACTTTGAAATAAATTAGATCTTATACAAATCATTAGATGGCCAACTCCAGCAGGTCCAGAAAAATCACTAATAAAATTTTTTACATTACCACTATGATTTGAACCAGTAAAAATTCCACCTACGATATCCATCATCCATGAAATACCAGCACCTTTCATTCCACCAAAAGGTAACATAATACCACTCCAAGCTTTTTCCCCATCATTTGTTGGATTGCCCTTATTGTCCAACGCAAGACCAAAAGGAATTTTTTCACCTCTTATCGCAGCAAATTTTAATTTCCCGCGCGCAACACCCGATGATGCCATGTCTAGTAAAAAAGGTTTATTTTTATTTTTAGTTGGAGCCCCAAATGCAAAGGGACTTGTTCCAAAATGTGCTTCCATCGCGCCATGAGGCGGTAAAGCCTTAGATGCATTTGTGAATACCCAAGCAACACAATTATTCCTAACTGCTTCCTCTATATAAAGTGATGCCATTCCAAAATGGTTACTATTTTTTATACCAACTAGACCAACTCCATTTTTTTTTGCTAATTGGATACATTTTTGAATTCCAGTTTTCGCCACTGTAAATCCTATGCCGTTATTCCCATCTAAAAGTGCAGAACAACTTGATTTTTTTATTAATTTTATTTTTGGATTTACATTAATCTTTTTTTTTAAAATTCTATTAGCGTATACTCCGGTCCTAATAGCTCCATGTGACCACACACCTCTTAGATCTGCTCTAATTAAACCATAAGCAACGTCTTGTGAACTTTTTCTATTTAATCCGCAATTATAAAAAATTTGTTCTATAAATTTTTGTAATTTTTTATATTTAAATTTTATTTTATTTTTTTTTATGTTCATTTAAAATACTATTTGTTTTTCCAGTTAATACGTCTGTTCGTGTTGCATTAGCACTTGCATAAGTCCAATATATTTTTAATTTTTCATTATTAGTGTTTATAAATCGATGTGGGATTTTAGCAGGTATCCAGCTAAGTTGACCTTTCTTTAAAATATATTTTTTATTATTAATTTCAGCAGTTGCTTTGCCCTCTAGTATCAATACCGCTTCTTCGCAGTTATGATAATGTAAATTAATAGATTTATTTTTTGGAATAATTGTTGTTCCAGAGATCATAGATTTAGAACCTACATTTTTACTTATAAAAATTTTTGTTATTACTGAACCGAATCTTTTAATAGATTTTATCCTATTTTCTTTGACTATATGAGGTTTAGACTTTTTCATTTTATTTAAATATTAATTAATATATAGACAAAATGTTCAAATGAATAATCTTAAATTTTTAGTATTAGAAGGTGACGGCATAGGTCCAGAAATATCCAAAGCATCAGTTGATGTATTAAAAGCTGCGCTAGATTTGTTTAATATGAAAGTAGAGCTTATCTACGAAGATATTGGATTTGTATCCCTAGAAAAGTACAAAACTACTTTTAGACATGAAATTTTAAAAATTGGTGAAAAGTGCGATGGAATTATACTTGGTACATGTTCTCACAATGACTACCCCCCAACTAACGAAGGAGGTTTAAATCCTTCGGGAGTTATAAGAAAGTATTTCGATCTTTATGCTAATGTTAGACCAGCAAAAAATAGACTGGGTAAATCAACAAGATTTCCTATGGGCATAGATTGTATAGTGATGAGAGAAAATACCGAAGGTTTTTATTCTGATCGTAATATGTATTTAGGTGTTGGAGAGTTAATGCCAACCAAAGATGTTGCCATTTCTATAAGAAACATAACTAGAAAAGGTTCTACTCGTATAGCTGAAATTGGATTCCAATATGCACAAGAGAGAAAAAAAAAACTAGTAGCAATTCATAAGGCAAATATCCTTAGATATAGTGATGGATTATTTCTTGAGTGTGTAAGAGAGGTATCAAAGAGGTATCCTGATGTTGAGTATAAAGAGCAAATTGTAGACTCGATGTCAGCCATGATAATTAGGGATCCATCTGTATTTGATGTTATTTTAGCAACTAATTTGTTTGGTGATAATTTATCTGATGCTGCTTCAGAAATTGCTGGAGGATTGGGCCTGGCCGAGTCTATTAATGCAGGTGATAATTTTTGTATTGCCCAAGCACAACACGGTTCAGCTCCTGATATAGCAGGAAAAAATATTGCGAACCCAGTTTCATTGGTTGGGTCTACAGCCATGTTATTGGATTGGTTAGGTAAAAAGAACAATAATGATCAATTAAAAAAAATTTCCCAATTAATTGAAAAAGCAATAGATGTTACCATAATCAACCCTGAAACTAGAACTCCAGATATTGGTGGAAAGTTATCAACTACAGAATTTACAAAGCATTTAATACAAAATATGCAAAATCTAAAATCTTAATTAATTCTTTTTAGATTCTAAGAGCCTTCTCATAACCGGAGAAAGGATATTGTCTGAAATGGGAATATCCCAAATTGCAGATTTTTCAGATTTTTCGAATTCATCAAAAGCAGTTTTAATATCTGGAAGTTTAGTAATTTTTTTTGATTGCAAACCAAAACCTTGGCCAATATTTTCTAAATTTGATTTACCAAATACTGCGCCCTCATCTGATAGACCGTCATGTCTTAGCTTGTGAATTTCTGAACCATACGCCTCATCATTCAATACTATAAATAGCATTTTTAACTTATTTCTAACAACAGTTTCTAATTCTTGGATATGCATATAAAAACCTCCATCACCATCAATAAGCGCAACTCTTTTATTTTTTTTAGCTACGGCAGCACCTATTGAGTAAGATAATCCATTTCCAATTGCTCCAAATTCTCTAATCGTTAAAAAGTTTTCATGAGATCGACCTAACATATGAGCCGGGTAGTAGGAACAATGACCTGAAGAATTAACCATAAAGAAATCTTTAGGTATAACTTTATCAAGCTCCCTAACAACTAACCTTGGATCAAGATAACCTTCTTTTACTTTAAATTCTTTTGCATCGGGTAAATTTGTTTTGATTTGATTAATTTTCTTTTCATCTCTCCATTTTGAATCTGTAATGATTTTGTCTTCAAAATTTTTTAATTCAAAATTTATTTTTTTAAATGTTTTTTTTACATCCGCCTGTATCCACAAATGAGAGGATACTCTACCTTGATTGATTGGTTTTGGATCAAGATCAATTTGTATTACTTTTGCTTGAGGATATAATTTTCCTGCGTCTGATGCGTGAGAAGCTAAACTTGATCCCGCAGAAATTATAAGATCTGCATTGTTAAAATAATCTCTAGTGATATCTGACGAAAAGCCTCCCGCAAGATTAATAGAAAATGGATGATCATAGAAAAAGCCACGCGCAGGTAAAGTTGTTGCAAGTAAAGCTCTAATTGTATCTGCAAACTCAATACATTCTTTTTTTGCATCTGATTTTATGGCGCCCAATCCAGCTAGTAAGATTGGTTTTTTTGAATTCAAAATTAATCCAATTGCTTTGTTTACATAATCAGAGTCAGGTTCTGGCTTTTGAATTTCCCAACCTAATAATTTTGAAGGCTTAGCTTTATCTGTTCCTTCGTATTTACTCTCTTGAAAGTCTATAGGTACCCCCACTACTATTGGTTGGCTTGTATGCTTTGCTTTAAAAAAAACTTCTCTAACAGTAGTAAAAATTCTTTTTGGGTGTCTAATTGAAAAATAATCAGCTCCACACGCTTTTACAAACGGTTCTTGATCCAGAACTTGATTATACCAATCTTTGCTTATTGGAGATTCTCCTGCAAATATAACTAATGGAATTTTAGCTTTAACCGCAGTTGTAATTGCTGTCATGGTTTGAGTAAGTCCAGGACCACATGTTACCGTGGCAATACCAATGGTATTGTTGGCTCTAGCATATGACATAGCCATTGAGACTGCACAATGTTCATGCCTCGTATATATAAAATTAGCACCCTTTTTGGCCATCGCATTCGACCAATGCATATTACCGTCACCCAGTAGAGCAAAAACATCCTTAACATCTTCTGCCATAAAAGATTCTGCTAAAGCTTCATAAACGTGCATGATTTTTTATACCACAATATAAATATTTTATTTAACTTAATTTATTTTAAAATATAGTTCGATTATGCATAAAACAGATATTAGTCCCATAAAATTAAAAGATCATAAAGTTTTTTTTGTTGGAGGTATAAAAACCAGAGTCGATAATAAGGAAGTAACTAAAGGCACAATGTATGTTGAGCATTTGATACCAGAAGAAAAAAAAAGCGAAAAAAAGATAATTTTAATACATGGAGGTGGTCAGTCTGGCGCTGGTTTTTTATCTACTCCTGATTTTAGAAGAGGCTGGGCTTATGATTTTTTGTTTGCTGGCTATGAGGTATTTATTGTTGATCAGCCAGCAAGGGGACGCTCAGGATATTCAAATACATTGTATGGCAGTTATATTGATAGAGAAATGGATTACGATGATTGTGAGAGAAGATTTAGTTCAATGAGTGATTTAGGAAATTGGCCTCAAGCTAAAAAACATCATCAGTGGCCAGACAATGGAAAAAGAGGAAGTAAATTTTCAGATCAATTTATGATGTCACAACTAAACACAATGGAAGATAGAATTGAAATTGAGGAAATGTCTCGAGTTGCATTAAAAGAATTATTAAGCATAGCCGGTAAATCTTGTGTACTAGGACATAGTCAAGGAGGACCATTTTGTTGGTTAGCAGGCGATGTTGCTCCGACGAATATCCAAGCTTTGATTGCTGTTGAACCAAATGGTCCGCCATTCTATAACGTTGTTTATGGTGATCATCCACAGACACATATAAAAAATAATAATTTCACAAAACTTTCTACGGATAAAGAGTGGTATAAGACAAGTAGTAAAATGGATAGACCTGGAGGTATCACTTATTCTCCACTAACATTCGACCCTCCTTTGAAACCAGGTGAGCAAATTAAATATAAAATTGATGAAAAAGATTATGGAGCTGAGTATGTGAATTGCTTTTTACAAGATGGAGATATTAAAAAATTAAAAAATCTTTCAGGACTTCCAATATTAATCTTATCAGCAGAGGCTTCTTATCATGCACCTTACGATCATGGGACTTCTAATTTTTTGACGCAAAGCGGTGTAAAAAATTCATTTATAAGATTGCAAGACCATGGCATTTGTGGAAACGGACACATGATGATGCTAGAGAAGAATAATCATCAAATAGCTGATTTTATCCTCAAATGGCTTGAAAAAGAGGCAAATTTTTAAAAAAAATCTATTTCATTATAATTTTTTAGAGTATAATTTCTCAACTTAAACAATAACGGGGGAAAAAAATGTTTAAAAAAACAATAGTTTCTATTGCAACTTTTTTCATGCTTATAGCAAATGCAAGTGCAGTAGATTTTTCTGGTAAAACAGTAGAATGGTTAATTCCTTTCTCTCCAGGTGGTGGATCTGATAAATGGTCGAGATATTATGCTCCTATGTTATCAAAGGCTCTTCCTGGTAATCCAAATGTTGTAGTTAATAACTGTCCAGGTGGTGGATCAACTACTTGTGCAAATAAATTTGCTTCAATGAAAAATGGTGACGGATTAACAATTTTTGGGGACTCTGGTTCAACAAAATTTCCATATTTACTTGATGATAAAAGAGTTAAATATGATTACACGAAATGGTATAAAACAGTTGTACTTGCAACTCCAACAGGAGGCGTTGCTTATACAAGTCCTAAATTTTACAAATCAAAAGCAGACTTTAAAAAACTACAAGGTACACCTTTAAAGTTTGGAAGTAATGGAGCTACGTCGCTAGACCTAATTCCGTTGCTAGCTTTTGAAATGCTAGGATTACAAGTAAAACCAGTATTTGGTATGAAAGGTAGAGGACCTTCTAGAGTTGCGTTTGAAAGAGGAGAAACTACAATTGACTATCAAACAACTTCTGCTTTTAAATCTAAAGTTATGCCTTTAGTAAAAGATGGAAAAGCAATTCCATTATTTACTTGGGGAGTAGTTGACTCTAATGGTAAAATTGTAAGGGATCCAACTTTCCCTAAAATTCCTCATTGGGCTGAGTATTACGAATCTGTAATGGGTAAAAAACCTGGTGGACCAGCTTTTAGAGTTTGGAAATCTTTTTTAACTGCAGGTTTCTCTTCTCAAAAAATGGTGTTTTTACCAACAGGTACTAAACCAGAGATCGTTAATGCATATAGACAAGCTTTCATTAAAGTAACTAAGTCAAGCGACTTTAAAAAATCTAGAAACAAAAGATTGGGTGTTTATGATCAAGTGACTGGATCTGGAGTTGAAGGTATTTTAAAAGGTGCAATGACTGTTAATGCAAGTGATAAAGCGTGGTTAAAGGACTTTGTAGGTAAAAAATATGGAGTTAAATTTTAATCATTAAATAAAATTTAAAAGGCCACTCCTAGAAATTTGAGTGGCCTTTTACTATATACACAAATGTTTGAATCTCTAATTAATGCATTTACTCTTATTGTTTCTCCAGAACATTTTGTGTATTTGCTTTTGGGAGTTTTTTTAGGAATTTTTGTAGGAATTTTACCCGGCTTAGGTGGGATTGTTGGGTTTTCAGTTTTAATGCCTTTTATTTATGGCATGGACCCAGTTTCAGCTTTAGCAATGCTTATCGGTTTGATCGCCGTTGTTCCAACTTCAGATACATTTACATCTGTTTTGATGGGGATACCCGGATCCAGTGCATCGCAAGCAACTGTATTAGATGGATTTTCGTTAGCAAAAAAAGGGCAGGCTGCTAGAGCTTTAGGTGCTGCGTTTTCATCTTCTCTTTTTGGAGGTTTGTTTGGTGCTTTGATTTTAACTTTAATTGTTTTAGTTGCAAAACCAATCATTCTTTTTTTTGGTTCAAGTGAATTATTTATGCTTGGGATACTCGGTATTAGCATGGTTGGAGTTTTATCCGGTGATAGTTTTATTAAAGGTTTTTTAGCATGCGGCTTGGGTTTATTATTAGGATCGATTGGTAGCGCACCTGCAACTGGAGAGTGGCGTCTTGCTTTTGGAAGTTATTATTTATTTGATGGAATTAAAGTTGTTACGATTGGATTAGCTGCTTTTGCAATTCCTGAAATTTGTGATCTTTTAAGAAAAAATAAAAAAATTGCTACTAAAGATGAGCCAATTGGAAAAGGTTGGTTTCAAGGCTTAAAAGATACAATTAGAGAAAAGTGGATAGTGTTAAGATGTTCTGCATTAGGAAGTTTGATTGGAATTTTACCAGGATTAGGTGGCAGTGTTGTTGATTGGATTGCCTATGGACATGTTGTTCAAACTTCAAAAGACAAATCTCAATTTGGTAAAGGTGATATTAGAGGGGTGATAGCTCCAGAGTCTGCAAATAATGCAAAGGAAGGTGGAGGATTAGTCCCAACCTTACTCTTTGGTATTCCAGGCAGTGGAAGTATGGCGGTATTTTTAGGTGGGCTTACTCTTCTTGGCGTTGAACCTGGACCTGCTTTGATCGAGGGGGATTTAAAATTTACTTATGTGATGGTTTGGTCATTAGCTTTAGCGAATGTTATTGGAGCAGGGACATGTTTTTTTCTTTCTAATAAAGTTGCACATATAACTAGAATACCTTACGGAATCTTAGCCCCCTTCATGATTATGATTGTATGTTTTGCAGCCTTTCAGGTAACCAGAAGCCTTTATGATATTTATATTTTAGTAATATTAGGTGCTTTTTGCACCTTAATGAAAAATTTTAATTGGCCAAGACCTGCATTGCTTATTGGGTTTGTTTTATCCGATACCCTTGAAACATATTTGTATCAAGCTATTCAATTTTATGAGTACAAGTTTTTATTTAAACCAGGAGTGATAGTTATTTTTATTATCACCCTAGCATCTGTTTATTTAGGTTCCAGTATATTAAAAAGAAAAAATCTGAATATTACTTATAGAACAAAAGATTTATTTAAATTAAATGTTCAAAATATTTTTTTAGGTTTAATTTTACTATTTTTTGCTGCTTCAGTTTATGATTCATCTAAACATCAGTTAACAGGAGCAATTTTTCCTGGCTCGGTAGCTATTATTATGCTTTTAACTTTTTCTTATGTCTTATTTTTTAATAATAGATTGCTCACAACAGTTATTAGCTCTAATTTTAGCTTAAGTGACACTAAGGAATTATTTAAGGCGTTTTCTTGGATATTATTTTTAGTAATATTATCAAGTATATTTGGATTTATTATCGCCATTGTTATTTTATTTTTCACTTTGATGAGAAATAAAACGGATTTATCTTATTTAAAAATAACAATTATCACCCTTTGCTCTGTAGCAACAATAATTGCTTTATCCTATTTTATGGTTTTAGATTTTCCGCAAGGTTTGCTTCAACATTTATTTAAATTACCTTGGCCTTTTAAGTAGTTTTTTTTGAATCGATTTGGCTATAATTTTTCTATTTTGAGGAATTTTATTTTTAAAAAATTTATTTAAATTCATCATGCCTATTACTTTTTGATGCTTCGCTATAGCAGAAGCCATAAAATTTAAGGATTTTAATTCTTTTAAAGTTTTAACAACTTCATTCATTTCATCTGCACGTCTTAAACCATGCAAAGCACACCTTTCCATGAAGTAATCTGCAAGACCTGTTATATTTTTCATATTTAGTGTTTTTTCAGCAGATTTAAGAATTTTATCCTCTAATCCTATTTTATTGGATGCTGTGACAGCTTCAGTTAATAACGCTTCAGTTCCCTTTATCATTATTGAACGTAACATTTTTACAACGGCAGAATTACCAATTTCTTTTCCTCTCCATTGATAATTAAATTTGTACTTTTTTAAAAATTGATTAGTTTTTTTTTGTTTTTTTCCAGAAACTAACATTTTGGTTTGGTGACCGTTCGGATTAATTGGAGCCATAATAGCCATATCAAGATAATTTATTTTTTTATTAATTTTTTGTGTATTTTTCTTTGTTCCAGGCGAAACTGAATTGCCATCTAAAAAGATATGATCTTTGTCTAAAAATTTGTAAATAGATTTTGCAGCAATAAAGGATTGGTCTGCAGTAACAACTGAGACAATGATATTTGAATTATTTGCTAGTTCTTTTGGATTTTTAGCAAATTTAATTAAAGTTTTTTTATTGGTTTTTAATTTTTTAAAGTTTTTATCGTAAGCAATTATTTTAGTTTTAAATTTTTTTATTAAACTTTTAGCTATTGATTGACCAGCTTCTCCATATCCTAGAAGACCTATTCTATATTCATAATTTGAATTATTCATATTTAAGGCCTTTTTTCTCAAGCCTCTCTCTCATATTATAAATATCCAGTCCTAGGTCACCTTTTTTAAACTTTTCTCTTTTTTCATTTTCATTTTTAATTCTCTGATTTGATTTTTCCAAAACCTCTTTTGCTTCTTCTCTCTTTACAAGACAAACTCCATCATCATCTGCTATTATAATATCACCAGGATTGATCATTTCACCTGCGCAAACAATAGGCACGTTAACTGATCCCAATGTCTCCTTGACAGTTCCTTGTGCAAAAATTGATTTACACCAAACTGGAAATCTCATCTCAGTTAATTCTTTTATGTCTCTGCATCCAGCATCAATAATTAGACCTTTGCACCCTCTTGACTTTGCAGAAGTAGCCAGTAAATCTCCAAAGTAACCTGCGTTTGATGGTGAAGTGGGAGCTATGACCATAATATCCCCTTCTTTAATTTGCTCCATAGCAACGTGAACCATCCAATTATCGCAAGGTGGAACAGATACTGTGACTGCACTACCAGCAATTCTAGAACCTAAATAAATAGGTCTAAGGTGATCAGCAAGGAGACCCTTTCGTCCTTGAGCTTCATGAATTGTAGAAACTCCGCATTTTTGCAATTCTTGGATTATATTTTTTTCAGCTCTTTTTATGTTCGTTACAACTTTGTTCATGACAATTCGTCAACGCAAATTGGAAATACGGTTTGGAATCCTTCTGCATATTTTGCGTCTCTACCGCCAGATTGACCTCCTGAATTTCTTCTAAAATGATTGGCTCTATTTTTTGCTAAGTTAGTATAATAATCCCATAGATGGTGTTGACCTTCCATACACTCGATTGCTTTTTTCTTTTGCTCCCAAACATCTGTGATATCTAAGAATATATTTGGAATCCATCCCATTTGTTCTGTTTGATGGGGTTCAAATAAATAAAGTTGTGGAGCACCTAAAATTTTTTCACCAGGTTTATGACCCCAAGCTTGTGCAATCATTCTACATTCTAAAACAAAGTTTGTAGTGTTCATATGATCGGTATTATATGGGTCATATTTTGAGTGAGAAAACATAAAGCTCGGTTGAATTTTTCTGATTGTATCAACGAGTTTAAACTTTGCTTCATCATTAAATTTTAATGGATAGTCACCTAAATCAAAAAACTCAATATTTTGAGCGTTTAATGCTTTTGCTGCATTTTCTGCCTCAGTTTTTCTAATATTTTTTACTTTATCAAGTGTTATGCCATCTTGCTTCCAAAGCTTTGCACTTTCTCCTCTTTCTCCAAAGGATAAACACACAATAGTGACTTCATAACCTAATTTTTGATGGAGTGCGATTGCTCCGCCACACCTCCATACAAAGTCAGCTGCATGAGCAGATATCACCAAAGCTGTTTTTTTTTCTGACATTTTTATATTTTTTATAATATATAGATTGAAATTAATTTAAGTAAATTCAAATGAGTGATCAGTTAAAAATACCCTGTATCTTTATGAGGGGAGGAACCTCTAGAGGCCCATATTTTATAAAAAGTGATTTGCCAGAAGACATTGAAACAAGAGATAAAGTTTTATTAGCTGCTATGGGTTCTCCTGATAATAGGCAGATTGATGGACTTGGAGGCGCTGATCCAGTTAAAAGTAAAGTTGCTATCGTATCTAAATCTGATGAAGCAGGAGTGGATGTAAATTATCATTTTGCTCAAGTAAAAATTGATGAACCAATAGTTGATACAAAGCCATCATGCGGAAATATGTTAATTGGAGTCGGTCCATTTTCGATTGAACGTGGATTGGTAGAGGCGCAAGATGGCCTAACAAAAGTTGTCATAAGAGATGTGAATACGGGTATGAAGATTGAAGAGACAGTTAGAACTCCTAATAAAATTGTTTCTTATGAAGGTGATTTAAAAATTGACGGTGTTCCAAACCCAGGTTCGCCAGTGGATTTAAATTTTTTAGAAGTCATTGGCTCAAAGACAAAAAAGCTATTTCCAACTGGAAACAAAATTGACAAAATTAACGGCATTGAATGTTCATTGGTTGATTCTGCAATGCCAGTTCTTTTTTTTAGAGCAAGTGATTTTGGAGTTACCGGAAACGAAAGTCACATTGAGTTGAATCAAAAACAAGACTTAATTGATAAAATGAATGAAATTAGAATTGAAGTAGGAAAACGAATTGGTTTTGGAGATGTTTCTAAATCAGTTATTCCAAAAGTGGCATTGCTTTCAAAAGCGGATAAGGGAAGTATTAAATCAAGATACTTTATGCCATGGCAGTGTCATAATGCATACGCAATCACAGGAACAATTTGTTTGGCAACTGCTGCCAAATCAAAAGGGACAATTTGCAATGAGTATTATGATGATTTTTCTGATGAAGGTTTTTTTGAGATTGAGCATCCGACTGGAATTTCAAAAGTTAAAGTAAGAGTTACAAGAGAGGGTGAAGAAATTGTAGATTTGGTAGCAACAACCACAAGACATGCTAGATTAATAATGTCTGGAGAAGTTCATATTCAAAAGTCTTTGCTAAAATAGATGAATTATAATTTATCAAAAAAAAATTGTATCGTTACTGGAGCCAGTCAAGGACTAGGCAAAGCTATTGCAAATTTATTGGCTGCGGAAGATTGTAATTTAATATTAGTATCTAGAAGACCAAAGCCTTTAAAGTCAGTTGAAAAATTAATTAATTCAAAATTTAAAAAGAAAATAGCTTATGCATTACCTTGTGATGTTACCAAGTTGGATGCTCCAAAAAAAATTATTGATTTTTGTAAAAAAAAATTTGGATCACCAGATATTTTGATTAATTCAGCGGGTGGTTCTAGACCAACAACCTGGGATGCAACTGATGCTCAGTGGGAAGAGGGTATGACTTTGAATTTTACGGCTTTAAGAAAATTAACAACAAAAATTATACCGCTGATGAAAAAAAAGAAGTGGGGCAGGGTAATCAATATAACAGGTTCAGTTGAACCTAGAGAAGTGAATATTGCTAACGCTGCAAAATCTGCAGTCCATGCTTGGGCAAAAGGATTGTCCAGGGTTGTAGCGAAAGATGGAATTACCGTCAACTGCATCTCTCCTGGAAGATTGAATACTGAGCAAATATTAAAAAGAAGGCATCCAAATTTAAAAGAGAGAAAAAAATTTATTCAAGAAAATATCCCAGCAGGTTATTTTGGCGAACCCGAAGACCTTGGATGTTTAGCTGTTTTTTTATCATCACCAATAGCACGCTATATTACTGGTGAACTTATACACGTAGATGGCGGTATGAAACGATTTGCCCACTAATTAATCTTGATTTTGTTATTTAATTAAATAAAAAACCGATCATGAAAAGTTTAGATAGTTTCAAGTCTTTATCAGACTTGCAAGTAGGGTCAAAAAATTACAAATATTATAATTTAAAAAAAGCTGCGCAAAATGGTTTAGAAGGAACTGAAAAACTTCCAAAATCATTAAAAGTAGTTTTAGAAAATCTTTTAAGATTTGAAGATAATCTTTCAGTTAATAAAGATCAAATTTTAACTCTTAAAGAATGGTTAAAAGATAAAAAATTTCCAAAAGAAATTGCTTACAGACCTGCAAGAGTTTTACTTCAAGATTTTACTGGTATTCCAGCGGTAGCAGATTTAGCTGCAATGAGAGAAATTGTTCAAGAGAAAAATAAAGACCCTAACAAAATTAACCCATTGTCACCAGTTGATTTGGTTATCGATCACTCAGTTCAAGTAGATATAAGCGGATCTAAAGATGCGTTGCAAAAGAATGTTGAAAAAGAATTTGAAAGAAATGGTGAGAGATATTCATTCTTGAAATGGGGTCAGCAAGCATTTAATAATTTAAGAATAGTTCCTCCTGGAACTGGA
>Ga0181584_10001469_pt1 | contig 17890 bp, 16 predicted proteins | sample 071ome_30_FD_132462 | JGI IMG/M metagenome (GOLD analysis project Ga0181584, IMG submission 132462) | Coastal salt marsh microbial communities from the Groves Creek Marsh, Skidaway Island, Georgia - 071406AT metaG (megahit assembly) | ecosystem: Environmental > Aquatic > Marine > Intertidal... | reverse complement strand
GCGTCATCTTCAAAAATCAGGGCATAAGGGGCATCGCTGGCAAGGAGCGCGTCCCATGCCCTGAAATGGCTCAGCGCGCAACCGATGGCATTTTCCTGCATCACATGTGCGGAAAGATACTGACGCCCGGAATGCACAAATGGCGCTTTTTCATCTTCGCTCAGCGCCGATCCCCGGACCGCATCGATGAAGACAGGGTTGAGACCTATTGACTTAAACCGTTTGACCAAAAACTTCCGACGTTCAATATTTTCCTTAAAACAAATAACGTAGGCTTCAATTTTCATAGAGCGTATCATCCGTTTCAGGAACACATGGATTGAAATATCTGTCTTGGTTCTGTTTTTTTATCGCATACGCCTGAGGGCGGCAATTCTTTTCAAGCCCGGGGAAATTCGTGCTAGGTTTGCGTAAGACAAATAGCAGGTGCAGATTGATGATGGTCCACTTGATTTTTCTTGTGGCGTCCTCTTTTGCGGGCTTTTGATACGGTAGGGTTACTGATGGCGTCATGGTTGAAAAGCCCCGGAGGCATACGGACAACATCCCGCCTCGGCGGCATGATGCTGGGCATGTTGCTCCGGACCATCCGCTGGCAGGAGATGGATGAAGGCGGGCTTGCCTTTCTTGAAGCCTCGGAAGAGGCGGCGATCATCGTCAACTGGCATTGCCGTCTTCTCGCCATTCCGTCCATGCTCGGGCGCCGTTTTCCCACGGCCTATATCATTTCCCCCTCAAATGACGGCCAGCTGATCTCCGGCACGGTTTCGGGCCTGGGGATAGAGACGATCTGGGGTTCACGCAGCAAGGGGGCTATCACCGGATACCGTGAGATGCGGCGGCGGCTTGGCTCTGGCAAACATGTCGGCATCACCCCGGACGGGCCTCGCGGCCCCGCACGTCATGCCGCTGCCGGTGCCATTACGCTTGCCCAAGCAAGCGGAGCCCCGATTATCCCTGTTGCCTGGTCCACCCGCCGGATGCCGCGGCTCGACACATGGGACAGGCTGGCCATCCCGGGGATTTTCAGCACAGGCATCCGATGCTGGGGGGCGCCTTATCGTCTGCCGAACGATGCGTCCGCTGACGCGCTGGAAGACGCACGGCTTGACCTTGAAGACCGGCTCAACGCGATCACAGCCAGGGCCGATCACTGGGCCGGACATCCGGCGGATGATGCGGAACATCGTTATGGTATCAGCAAGGAAAAACGGGGATGAACCTGCTGACCCTCAACACCTACCGGTTTCTGATAACGCTGATAAGGCCGTTTTTACACGTTTATCTGAGATTGCGTGCGCTCAGGGGCAAGGAAGACACCAGCCGGCTGGAAGAACGTTTCGGCAAAGCATCAAAGCCACGCCCGGACGGCATGCTGCACTGGCTTCACGGGGCGAGCGTGGGGGAGACCGTTTCTTCGCTTGCTCTTGCCCGGGCTTTGCTGAAACATGCGCCGGAGGCCACCATCCTCATCACTTCAGGCACAGTGACCTCGGCGGTGATGGTTGAGGAAAGAGTACGCCAGATGGCGCTGGAAGATCGTATCATTCATCAATTCATCCCCCTTGATGTGCCGCGCTGGATCCGGCGTTTTCTGGGGCATTGGCAGCCGGATACCGCCATTATCCTTGAAACCGAAATATGGCCTTCGCTGATCGCTGAAACCGACGATGCCGGTATTCCTGTTATCCTTGCTTCTGCCCAGCTTTCCGACAGATCCTTCCGTTTCTGGTCCGGAACAGGACGCAGGCTCGGGCGCGTTCTTTTCCCGAAAATCCACACCGTCTTTGCCGTGGACCAGCACCATGCCGGTAAATTTTCATCCCTTGAACACCCGCCCCGGCATGTCGTCATATCCGGGTCGATGAAAAACACCGCCGAACCATTGCCGCCGGTACCGCCGCTGCAGGACCAGATCAATGCCGCCGCCGACGGCAGGCAGATCATTTTGCTGGCCTCCAGTCATGAAGGAGAGGAAACCCTGTTTCTCGATGCCATGGACATGCTGGGCATGCCCGAACAGTTTCTTGGGATTATAGCCCCGCGCCATATTGACCGTGCACAGAAAATTCAGACCCAAATTTCAGCCCGCGGAGAGATGGCCGATCTGCAATCTGAGAAAATCCGGCCGGAACGTCATCAGCGCTTCTGGATTGCCGACCGGATGGGTGAGATGGGAGGGCTGTTCCGTGTGGCGGATGTCATTGTACTGGGGGGCGCGTTTCAATCGCTCGGCGGGCATAACCCGATGGAAGCCGCCGCCCTGGGCAAAGGTGTCATCAGTGGCCGGCATGTTTTCAAGAACAGGTCCGCCTTCAGTCTGCTGAAGGAACGCGGCGGCGTGATCTTTGCTGAAACGGCGGCCGATATCGCCCGTGCGGTTACCGAACTCACCACTTCGGAAACGAAACGCAACAGCCTTAATCAGAACGCGGGCAATACCTGGCGCATGATGGCGGGCAAAGCCGATGACCTGGCCGTTCAGATCCTGCAGCTTGCGAAAAGGAAGGAGCCGTAATGCCGAAAACACCTTCCTTCTGGTACCGCCTGAGCCCGGCAAGCCACCTGACCGGGGCTGTTTTATATCCCTTAACCTTGTTCTGGCGGGCAGCAGCATGGCTGAGAGCACTGGGGACAAGCCCCCTCAAATCATCTCTGCCGGTCATCGTGATCGGCAATATAACGTCAGGCGGCACCGGCAAAACGCCGCTTGTATCCTGCCTTGCGGCGGAAGCGTATGAACGTGGATACAAGCCGGTGATCCTTACCCGCGGATATGGCGGGCGACTTGCCGGGCCCGTTTGCGCCGGCAAATATCACACCGCCACCGATATTGGTGATGAGGCTATGATGATGAGGGGAATGGCGCCGGTCGTTATCTCCCGCAACCGGGCATCCGGTGTGAAACTGATCGAAAATGAGGCACTTGGAGACCTCATCCTGATGGATGACGGGTTGCAGAACCCTTCTGTCCTGCCAGATAAAGCCGTGGTTGTTTTCAAGGGAAGTCTTGGTATCGGCAACGGGCAGATCATCCCCGCAGGCCCGCTCCGGGAGTCTCTTTCCCGTGGTCTTGCCCGTGCGGATGCCGTTGCCATTACCGGGGCCGACACTACCGGACTCATGGAAAAGACCCGGCGTATCTGCCCTGACCTTCCCGCATTTGTTATCACGCGTTCGCTCAACACCGCAGATCTGGAGGCGATATCGGGGCAGAAGGTCATCGCCTTTGCGGGGATTGGTGATCCGGACGGATTTTTTGACATGCTTGGCGATGCCGGTGTCAATCTGGTTGATACGGGGATTTTTCCGGATCATCATCTTTTCCGTGATAATGAGATTGATGCGCTTGCCGCCATGGCCGACGATCAGCGGGCCGTTCTGGTCACCACTGAAAAAGACATGATGCGTATCCCTGATGCGGGGAAGCGCGGTATCCGGTGCATCCGCCTTGAAACCCGGGCTGATCCCGCACTGATAGACAAGCTGCTCCGGCGCCGGTAGAACAAAACCATGTTGCAGGATGTGATGAAACGACTACGGCAATGGATTGGCTGGCCCATCGAGGCGCTGCTTGTCTATACGCTGATCTTTGTTATCCGCCTGTTGCCGCCGCAACTGGCTTCGGCGCTGGGCGGGGGAATTGCCGGTTTCCTTGGTCCTGTCTCACCCTGGTCATGGCGCAGTCTTTTTAATCTGAGCTATGCCATGCCGGAGCTGACCGTGGAGGAACGCCGGCAGATCAACCGCAGGATGTGGAACAACCTCGGCCGTGTTGTCGGCGAATTTTTCCATATCCATCAGCTGATCCACAGCAACCGCGTGATCTATGAAGGTCTTGAACATATCGAGGCAAACAAGGACAGGGGCGGGGTGCTGATCGGGGCCCATCTGGGCAACTGGGAGCTGGTGGGAACACCGCCGATGAAGCTCGGCCTGCCGGTCAGCGCGGTTTTCAGGCCGACCAACAACCCACTTGTGGCCCGCCTGCTCCGACAGCGTAACGCGATCTATCACAAGATGTACGAAAAAGGACGCCCCGGGGCACGCGGCATCGGCGAGACGATCCGTAAGAACGCCTTTTTTGCGATACTGGTGGATCAGAAACTGCGCGAAGGCATGATGCTTGATTTCTTCGGCCAGAAAGCCTCCACCCCTGTTGCCCATGTCAAGATCGCGCTGAAAGAAAAGGCGCCGATTTATCTTGTCCGTGTGGTGCGCGAAAAAGGATGCCGGTTCCGGGTCATTGTCTCACCTTTTGAGGTCAGGCCGGATGATGATGTGGTCTCCGTCGCCAGCCGCATCAATGCCGAGATCGAAACCTGGATCAGATCCTGTCCCGAACAGTGGTTATGGCCTCATCGCCGCTGGCCTGCCAGCAAGGGCGAAAGCCCTGAGGATTAAAAAACCTGATCTAGAAAAGATCCTGCTGGTCTTTGTCATCCCTGCCGGCCGGACGACGCGCGGGAGATTTTTTTCCTGACTTCTGCTTTTCTTCTGAAATGATCTCACTATCGCCGAGAACAGCCTGACGCTGTCCGTCCCTGAGCCGGACGGTGATTTTCGTGCCGGTGCTGTATTGCCCGGCTGACCGCATCACCTGGGCATCAGGGCCGGTGATCAGCGCAAACCCGCGATCGAGAACTTTCTGGAAGGAGGACGCGTCCAGAAGGCGGCTTGCCTGCCCGAGACGGGTCTGTGCCCGCATAAGCGAGCCATCCACACTGGCATCGATTTTCTGGGCGGCGAGATCAAGCCTGCTCATCGCCGCCGCAAGCTGTTCTGCCGGAGCCGGAAGACGTTCAGCCATAGAGGAAAGCTTTGCCTGAAGACGGGTGAGGCGCCGCATCAGGGCATCCATGGACCGAGAATCAAGTTCATTAAGCCGTGTTGCCGCCGATGTCATCAGACGTTCCGGTGACAACAGCCTTTCGCCAAGAAGGTCCAGCCCCGACTTCCGCTGCGCAAGACCCGCATCCATGGCCCGGTCACCTGCCACAAGAGCCAGATCAAGCCGCTGGCTTTTGGTTGCCAGCAGCATGTCCGGATCACCCAGGGCACGATCAAGCCCGCGCACCCTGTCACGCGCCCGTTCGATACTCTGCTCCATGGAACGGGACAGACGTGCTTCGGTATCGCTCAGCCGGGCGCGGAGCTCAGCTGCCACCGGCGTTGCCATTTCAGCCGCGGCTGTCGGCGTCGGCGCCCGCCTGTCGGCGGCAAAATCAATCAGGGTTGTATCGGTTTCGTGGCCAACCGCCGAAATCACCGGCAGACGGCAGGCGGCAACCGCACGGACAACCGGCTCAGCGTTAAAGGCCATCAGGTCTTCGAGCGATCCGCCTCCCCGTGCGACAATCAGCAGATCCGGCACCGGTATCTCCGGGTGGGGAACATCAATCAGGTGATCAAACCCCCGGATCGCCGCCGTGATCTCCTCTTCGGCACGCGGCCCCTGAACAAGAACAGGCCAGACAAGCACCCGAAGGGGAAACCTCTCTTCAAGACGGTGAAGGATATCACGTATCACCGCGCCGGTGGGGCTGGTCACCACACCGATCACCCGCGGCATGAGGGGAACAGGTTTTTTCAGCCCTTCATCAAAAAGACCTTCAGCGGCGAGGCGGCGGCGGCGTTCTTCCAGCTGTTTTAAAAGCGCCCCTTCACCGGCAAGTTCGATATCCTGCACGACGATCTGGTATTTCGAGCGCCCGGGATAGGTGGTCAGTTTACCGGTGACGATCACCTCAAGGCCTTCTTCGGGTTCAACCTTAAGCCGTCCTGCCATGGTTTTCCAGCAGACAGCATCCAGCGTTGCCGTATCGTCCTTCAGCGTGAAATAGACATGACCGGAAGCCGCACGCGTCGGCCGGGATATTTCAGCCCGGACACGGACATGGTCAAACACACTTTCAATCGTCTGTTTCAGCGACCGTGACAGCTCACTCAGGGAAAAAACAGCCTGATTGTCCGGTGTGGGTGGAAGCGCGTCGTCCTGCATGATATGAAGAATAGGCAATTCCAGACCAAGGTCAACGACAGGAAAGTGAAAATTATGCATGTGCTTGTTATCGGCTCCGGCGGACGTGAACACGCGCTGGTGGATGCAATCGACCGTTCCCCCCTCACCAGCCGGATCAGCGTGGCCCCGGGCAACCCCGGGATGTCAGCCATGGCACAACGGCCGGACCTTGACCCTGATGACAGCGATGCAATCATTGCCTTTGCCCGGGCAGAATCTGTTGATCTGGTGGTTATCGGCCCTGAAGCTCCGCTGGTGGCAGGGCTTGCCGATGCGCTGAACAATGCCGGAATTAAAACCTTCGGGCCAAGCGCCGAAGCGGCACAGCTTGAGGGCTCAAAAGCATTTTCAAGAGATTTCTGTTCCCGGCATGGCATTCCCCAGCCGCGGTTTGCCCGGTTTACCGACAGCGCCGCCGCCCTCGCCTATCTTGATGAGATGTATCCGGGACAGGGTGCCGTCATCAAGGCAGACGGGCTTGCTGCAGGCAAGGGCGTGGTGGTGGCTGAAACCGGGGAGGAAGCCGAAGAAGCCGTACGGATGATGCTCGATGATGCCGGTTTCGGTGAAGCGGGACGTTCCATCCTGATCGAAGAACGCATCACCGGCACCGAAGCCTCCCTGTTTGCCCTTGTCGATGGCAGGAATGCGGTTTTTCTTGGCAGTGCCCAGGATTACAAACGTGCCCATGACGGGGATAAGGGGCCGAATACCGGCGGCATGGGCGCCATTTCACCCGCCCCGAAACTGACCCCTTCCCTTGAGGCAAAGGCGTGGGAGTCCATCGTTCTTCCTGTTGTCCGGGGAATGGCCGATGAAGGCCGCCCCTATCGGGGTTTCCTTTATGCCGGGCTGATGCTGACCGAACACGGCCCGCAGGTCATCGAATTCAACTGCCGCTTTGGTGATCCGGAAGCAGAAGTCATTCTGCCCCGGCTTAAATCTGATCTGCTTTCGGCCATGCTGACGGCGATGGAAGGCGGCCTCGGCCATGCAGACCTTCGTTTTGAAGATAATATCGCGGTCACCGTTATCATGGCTAATGGCGGCTATCCCGGCCCCTATACCAAAGGCGCAACCATCCATGGCCTTGATGCCGATGATGCCCATTCGATGGTGTTTCATGCCGGAACGAATACCGGTGAGAATGGGGAAATCATCGCAGCAGGCGGGCGTGTGCTGGCGGTAACGGGGCTTGGCAAGGATGCGGCTGAAGCAAGGGAAAAAGCCTATACCCGCCTTGGCAAAATCACCTGGGACGGGGTTATGTACCGCCGTGATATTGCCGCAGACTAACGTCTCTTCCGGAAAAAATCACGCAACAGGAGGGCGGACTCCTCTGCCCTGATCCCGCTGTAGATTTCCGGCTTGTGATGGCAGGTTGAATGGCTGAACACCCGGGGGCCATGGTCAACCCCGCCTGATTTGGGGTCTTCCGCCGCGTAATACAGACGCCGGAGCCTGGCCTGGGAAATTGCCCCCGCGCACATCGGGCAAGGTTCCAGAGTCACCCAGATATCACATTCGCTGAGCCGCGCTGAGCCCAGCCTTGCCGCCACATCACGGATGACAAGGATTTCCGCATGGGCTGTCGGGTCCTTGTCACGTTCCACCCGGTTAGCCCCGGTGCCGAGAATTTCACCATCCGGCCCGGTGATCACGGCGGCTACCGGCACCTCACCTGCCAGCGCGGCCTGACCTGCAAGTTCCAGCGCTTCTGCCATGGCTTTATCCTGATAGTGACCGGCTGTCATGCATCACCTCTTTTTGAACGAATACCATCGCATAAATTTTTCATCTGGGCTATGGTCAGGGCGGGGATATGATAATGAACACTAATCTTTCAGGCAGCCGCCAACCAAAAGCCAGAACATCCGGAAAGCGCGGCGGCGAACGCCCCCAGTCACCCCGATCACAGATACCGCCTTCCCTTGCACGTCTTTTCGACCAGGAAGATGCCGGCCCGCAACGTCTGGCCAAGGTGATGGCAAATGCCGGGCTGTGTTCGCGGCGGGATGCCGAGACATGGATCGCCGCCGGAAGAGTCGAGATTAATGGCGCACCGCAACTGTCGCCCGCCATTAATGTTTCAGCGGAAGATGACGTCCGGGTGGATGGCAAGCCGGTCAACGCACCGACGACGCCGCGCCTGTGGCGATATTACAAACCCCGGGGGCTGATCGTCAGCCATAGGGATGAGCAGGGACGAAAAACCATTTTTGAAAATCTGCCCGATGATCTGCCGAGGCTGATCAGTATCGGGCGTCTTGATCTTGATTCCGAAGGGCTTCTCCTGCTGACCAATAACGGTGATCTTGCCCGCCATCTTGAGCTGCCGGATACGGGATGGACACGCAAATACCGGGTCCGGGTCCGTGGTCAGGTGGACAGTGCAAAACTTGCCTCGCTCAAGGACGGCATCACGATTGACGGGATATCTTATCGCGGGGTGCTGGCGCAACTGGACCGGCAGGCCGCAAGCAATGCCTGGCTGACGGTTGCCCTGAAAGAAGGCAAGAACAGAGAAATCCGCCGGATTATGGATCACCTCGGCTACAGCGTCAGCCGGTTGATTCGCATTTCCTATGGTCCTTTCACCCTCAACACGCTCGAAGAAGGTGATCTTGATGAAATCCGCCCGGCCATCCTCCGTGATCAGCTGGGCCTGCCGCGGATACAGGAGAGCGAAAGCAAGCCTCTATCTGCGTCCAGATCCCGTGCACCTTCGGGCCAGCCCGCCAGATCCCGGGCAAAACCTCCACGCACAAATACCCCCAAACCCCAGCAAGGAGATCGCAGCAATGCGGATCATCAGCGGAAGACGTCGCGGCGCCGTTCTGACCGCACCTGAGGGCGGGGTTGTCCGCCCCACGGCAGACCGCGTGCGGGAAGGACTTTTCAGCACCTTGCTCGGCGGACGATACGGAAAGCCGCTTGATGTGCCGGTGGTCGCCGATATTTTTGCGGGTGCCGGAACCATGGGGCTTGAAGCCTGGTCACGTGGTGCAAAACAGGTCATTTTTGTGGAAAATAACGCAAGCGCGTTGGCGGCACTGGAAAAGAACATCACCAAATGTGCATCGAAAGATGCCACGTTTATCGTCCCCCGCGACGCCACGCGGCGGTTGGCCTGGCCTGCCGCTCCGGCGGGGCTGTTATTCCTCGACCCGCCCTGGAGAACATCCGCCGACGCGCCGGACCTTGCCCGTCTGGCCCTGCAGAATTTCATCCAGCTCGGGCTGATTGCGCCATCCGCGCTGATAAGCATTGAGCATGATCACCGCTCCCCGCCTGAACTGCCTCCGGGAATATCACTGATTGAAACACGAAAATGGGGCCGGTCCGCCTGCACCATCGCCCGGTATGAAGGCCCGGGCAGTTAGCGGCGTCGAAACAGGGTTTCAATTTCTGCCAGGGTGAGGGATATCCATGTCGGACGACCGTGATTGCACTGCCCCGAACGAGGCGTGACTTCCATTTCCCGAAGCAGGGCATTCATCTCATCTGCGGTCAGCACCCGGCCTGCCCGCACCGAGCCATAACAGGACATGGTGGCCAGCACATGGTTGATCTTGTCTTCAAGGATGCTGCTGCTGCCGAGATGCGACAGCTCTTCGGCTATATCAAGGAGCATGGGGCCAGCGCTGGCCTCACCCAGAAGCGCAGGCACTTCCCGGACCAGCACCGCGCCATCACCAAAGGCTTCGACCACAAGCCCCAGATCAGCCAGCATATCCTTATGATCAAGGATCAGGGCGGCTTCCGCCCGCCCGGGTTCGACAACTTCAGGCAAAAGAAGAAGCTGGCGGGCAATGCCCTGATCCGCCAGCGCGGCCTTCATCTTTTCAAGGACCAGCCGTTCATGCGCGGCGTGCTGATCGACAATCACCACCCCGTCGCCGGTTTCCGCCACAATATAGGTCTTGTGCAACTGTGCCCGGGCGGCACCAAGGGGGTAGTCTTGCGGATCAGGGCCGGGCTGATCTTCGCTTCCGGAAGTCACGGCAGGACGGGCGGCCGGGGCAGCTTCCATGCCCCTGTCAAATCCGTAGGTCTGCCCTGCTTCCCTGCTTTCCGTAAGGCCCGGGGCATCCGTATTCCCCGGAACCCAGGACTGCCATGATCCGGAAGAGCCGCCGGACCGGCGGCCGCCTCCCCAGGACGGATAGGGCCGGGCTGCCCCACGGCGCAGACGATCCAGCATTTCATCGCCGCCGCTCGAGCTTGCCTGCTGGCTTGCCCCCGCAAGCGCCGCCTGCAACGCCCCGATGACCAGCCCCCGGATATGCCCCGCATCACGGAAACGGACCTCGCTCTTGGCCGGATGCACATTCACATCGACATCACACGGGGGCAGTTTCAGGAAAAGAACAACCGCCGGATGCCGGCCCCGGGGCAGGGTGTCGCCATAGGCCGCACGCACCGCCCCCAGCCACTGCCGGTCACGCACCGGACGCCCGTTCACGAATAGATGCATGGCCGCTGTTGTCGGCCGGTTAAACGTGGGAAGACCGGCAAAGCCCTGAAGGCTGACCTCATCCCGAATGGCGTCAATCCGCACCGCTTCATCGGCAAAAACGGCCCCCATGATATCACGCATCCTGAGACGTGATGCTTCCGCCTGATCCGGGTTCAGCCGGGCTGGCAGATCCAGCACGGTCCGGCCGGATTCCAGCATGATGAACGTGATATCCGGATGCGCCATGGCCAGACGTTTGATTGTATCGGTGCATTGCGCACCTTCGGCGCGGGCGGATTTGAGAAATTTCAGCCGCGCCGGTACGGACGCGAATAAATCACGGATATCGACACGCGTACCTGCGGACCGGGAGGTCGGCTCGGGGCTGAGAACATTTCCCTGATCCACCCTGATCATCCATCCCTGATCACTGCCCCTCGCGCGGCTTGCCAGGGTCATCGTGCTGACCGAGCCGATGGAGGGCAGTGCCTCCCCCCGGAAGCCGAAGAAGGCTATATTCGCAATGTCATCTTCGGGAAGTTTGGACGTCGCGTGGCGCCGGACGGCAAGTACCAGCGCGTCCTGATCCATGCCCATACCGTTATCATCAACGCTGATACCGTCAATCCCGCCGTTGCGCAGGTGAATTTCTATCCGGCTCGCTTCGGCGTCGATCGCGTTCTCAACAAGTTCTTTAAGTGCGCTGGCGGGCCGTTCAACCACCTCACCTGCGGCGATCTGGTTGACAATCGTATCAGGCAGGAGTCGGATCAGTGATCCCATCGTCTATTCAACAGCAATCGGGGTCTTCTCCACCGGATCGACCGCGAGTGTGGGGGTGGATGTCACCGATTCCCCTGCCTCAATGGCCCTGCGGATACGCTCAGCCTCCTGGGCGGCCGAAAGATTAGGGCCGACATTGGGCTGGCCCCCGAAAAGGATCTGTATGGGCAGGCGGCGGTCGAGCTGAACGCCGAGGGTTTCTTCATCTATCTTCTGGCGGATATCCGGTTCAATTTCATCGGTGCCGAAAAGAGTTTCAAAGGAAGACGCATCAGTCCGGGCTGTGCTGGTGAAAACCTGATCTGTCTGGCTGATGGCGCCGCTTGCGACTGTTGGCGCGGTAGCCGCTTCCGTCTCTTCGTCACCGGGGCGGAGGGTGAAATTCGGCGGCAGTGTCAGCGGCGGGCGGACAACGACCTGAAATTCGTCAGGTGCTGTTTTGGTCTTTCCCAGCGCTTCATCAAAACTTGAGCAACCTGCCAGCATCAGGCTTACACCGAGCACTGGCATCACCAGGAATTTATGTGGCATTTTCATCCCTTACCATCTCCTTCACCGGTCTCATCACCGGATCGCTGCTGCCGGCTCTCTTTTATGCTGGCCAGCACTATAAGGCCGGCACCACAGGTGATCGCCATATCCGCTACATTAAAGGCGGGCCAGTGCCATTGGCCAGCATAAATATCAATAAAATCGACAACCTTGCCATAGAATACCCTATCAAGAGCATTTCCGAAAGCACCTCCTGCCATGATCTGGGCGCCGAGACGGGCAAACCGCTCCCAGTGCCTGGCATAGAGAGGCAAGCCAACCCCCACCGCAAAGGCAAAACCTCCGAGCAGGAACGGCATGTATTCCCCCATATTGCTGAGCATGCCGAAACTGATACCGGTATTCCATACCGGCACCAGATTAAGGAAAGGCAAAACCTCAATGCTCCGCGGCGGGACAAACAGAAAACTGAGGGCGAGCTGTTTTGTCAGAAGATCACAGATCACCACAACCACGACAGGGACAAAGAGCCGGAGGAGGCCTTCTGTCCGCACCGGCATCAGGCCGCATCCACCGAGCCGACAACGCTGTCGCAACGACCGCAGAGGCCATCTTCCCTGGCAGGCACTTCAGGCAGAATTTTCCAGCACCGCTGGCATTTTTCACCACCGGCGAGATTCACAACAACGCCGATCAGGGCATCGTCTTCGGCAAGAAAGGCCTCCGCCGGCGGCGGGCCGGCAACAAGATCGGCCGCTGAAGTGATGAAAATATCCGCCGCATCAAGACCGGCAAAAGCATCAATGATGGCCGCCGGAGCATAAAGCACCGGATGCGCCTGAAGAGATGATTTCACCTCACCTGCCGCCCGCATCTTTTCGATGGCGCCGGTCACCACCAGACGGGCTGACCTGATACGTGCCCAGCGATCAGCCAGATCAGGGTTGGCCCAGCTTTCCGGCAACACCGGCCAGATCTCAAAATGAACGGATTTTTCCGGGTCATTGTAGCGTGTCTGCCAGGCTTCTTCTGCGGTGAAACACAAGATCGGGGCAAGCCACGGCACCAGACAATGGAAGAGGTGATCCATGACCGTGCGGCAGGACCGGCGTTCGATGCTCAGGGCCGCGTCGCAATACAGCATGTCTTTGCGGATATCAAAATAGAAAGCCGAGAGATCATTATTGCAGAAGTGATGCAGGGTGGTGAAAACCTGATGGTAATCATGGCCTTCGATTGCCTTGCGAATGGTCTTGTCGGTCTGATAAAGCCGGTCAAGCACCCAGCGCTCAAGTTCCGGCATGGCATCCGGCTCAACCCGTTCGGCTTCGGTGAATCCGTCAAGGCTCCCCAGAATATAGCGGAAAGTATTGCGCAGGCGGCGGTAATGATCCACCTGCCGCTGGATGATTTCCTTACCGATCCGGAGATCGTCGTAATAATCGGAATTCGCCACCCAGATCCGCAGGATATCGGCCCCGTTCTGCTTGATCACCTCTTGCGGCGTTACGGTATTGCCAAGAGATTTGGACATTTTCCGGCCCTGCTCATCAAGAACAAACCCGTGGGTCAGCACGCTGTCATACGGCGCCCGCCCCCGGGTGCCGCAGGATTCGAGCAGGGAGGAATGGAACCAGCCGCGATGCTGGTCGGAGCCTTCGAGATACATATCCGCCGGCCAGGACATGTCTTTGTTGCCTTCGAGAAGAAACGCGTGGGTGGAGCCGCTGTCAAACCACACATCGACAATATCGGTGACCTGTTCGTATTCGGACGGATCATAATCCGGGCCGAGGAATCTTTCCGCCGGGCTGCTGAACCAGGCATCGGCACCTTCTTCCTGAAAGGCATCGACCACCCGGTCAACCACCGCCTGATCACGAAGCGGCTCTCCGCTTGCCTTATGGACAAAAACAGGAATAGGCACGCCCCAGGCACGCTGGCGGCTGATGCACCAGTCCGGACGTCCGGCGATCATGCTGGTCAGTCTGCTCTGCCCAGAAGGCGGGTAGAACACGGTTTCAGAGAGAGCTTTGAGCGCCGTATCCCTCAACCCGTGGCTTTCCATGGAAATAAACCACTGCGGGGTGTTACGGAAGATCAGCGGCGCGTGGCTGCGCCAGGAATGCGGGTAGGAATGGGTGATCTTGCCGCGGCCGACCAGCCCGCCTTTTTCCGCCAGAATATCGGCAATAGCCTCGTTGTCTTTGAGCGCGGACATGCCTGCAAAAAGCGGAAGATGTTCCATGATCCGGCCATCCGCTCCGACCGTTTCAGGCACCGGCACCCCGTGCGCTATGCCGAGCAGATAATCCTCCGCCCCGTGGCCCGGGGCGATATGAACGATCCCTGTCCCCTGATCGGTGGTGACGTAATCGGCCGCCAGCATCGGCACATCATGGGTGTAGCCTTCCCCGTGAAGCGGATGCGCAAGGACGGTATCGGCGAAAGCAGCGGCCGGAACGCCATCTTCACGTTCAAGCCCGGTGATCCCGCATTCTTCCATCAGGCTGTCTTTGAGCTCATCAGCCAGAACAAGACGCTCACCTTCCTTTGCAAGGGATCCTTCGGCAATGCCCGTTACGCGCCATACACTATAGGCGATATCTTCCCCATAGGCGGTGGCCCTGTTGCCCGGCATTGTCCAGGGTGTCGTCGTCCAGATGACGATGGTGGCCCCTTCCAGAAGGGGATAGCCCGTTGTCCTGACCGGGAAACGGGCAAAGATCGTTGTCGAGGTGCGGTCAAAATATTCGATCTCAGCCTCGGCGAGCGCGGTTTTTTCCACAGCCGACCACATCACCGGCTTCGAGCCCCGGAACAGCGAGCCATTCATCAGGAATTTGCCGATTTCACGGGCGATCACCGCTTCGGATGAATAGGCCATGGTGGTGTAGGGATCAGCCCAGTTGCCCATCACCCCGAGACGCTGAAACTCCTCCGACTGAACATTGAGCCAATGGGCGGCGAAATCCCGGCACTCTTTGCGGAATTCAACGATTGGCACCTCGTCCTTATCAAGGCCCTTCTTGCGATAGGATTCTTCGATTTTCCATTCGATGGGAAGGCCGTGGCAATCCCATCCCGGAACGTAATTGGCATCTTTGCCGATAGAGGACTGGAACCGGTTGATCAGATCCTTGAGAATCTTGTTGAGCGCATGCCCGATATGCAGATTGCCATTGGCATAGGGAGGGCCGTCGTGAAGAATGAATTTGGAGCATCCTTCACGTTTCTGTCTCAGTTTATCAAAAAAGCCGATCTGATCCCACATTTCCTGAATTTCCGGCTCTTTCTTCGGCAGACCGGCACGCATGGGAAAATCCGTTTTCGGGAGAAATACCGTGGCTTTGAGATCCTTGGTCATGATCACATCAATCCTGTGTTCTGAATTCTTTGTTCCGGGCATGAAAGGCGCGCGCGCTGTCCACATCCCGGGCAATCTGTTCCTTTAAGGCGTCCAAACCGTCAAAGGCCTGTTCGGGGCGAATAAAATCGAGCAACATGACATTGATCCGCTGCCCGTAAAGATCACCATCATAGTCAAAAAAATGGGCTTCCAACAAGACACCTCTGTCTTCCACTGTAGGACGGCGCCCGATATTGGCAATTCCCGGGATCACCGGTGCCCCTTGCGCATCGGCAAGGCGTATCGCCACGGTATATACCCCGAAAGCCGGCTGTTGCATCATGCCGAGGCGAATATTGGCGGTGGGGAACCCGATCGTCCGGCCGCGCTGATCACCTTTTTCAATGGTGCCGCTGATGATATAGGGCCGGCCAAGCATCGCTTCGGCGGCCTGCATATCACCAGCCGCAACAGCCGACCTGATACGGGTGGACGACACCGCGGCATCACCTGACGCCAGCAGATCAACGGAATGCGCCGACAGTCCCGCGGGCGATCCCAGTTGACGGATCATGTCCATGTCACCACTGCGGTCATTGCCAAAAGCAAAGTCAGATCCGGCCAGAAGATCACTGATCCCCAGCGAAGGCAAAACGGATGTGATAAAATCTTCGGCGCTGGTCCGGCGCATGGCATCATCGAACCTGAGCCGGATAATCTCTTTTACACCGGTGGCCGCAAGAAATGCTGTTTTATCCTGCTCATCGGCGAGAAAAAACCCGGGCTGGTCCGGACGGAAAAACAATCTCGGGTGCGGGGTAAAGGTAATGACCACCGGATCAATCCCTGCCCCCAATTCCCCGGCCAGAGTGCAGGTTTGCGAAATAAGGGCCTGATGGCCGCGATGAACCCCGTCAAAATTACCGATCGCGGCCACCTTGCGGCCTTCAGTTGACAGCGGCGCATCACCCACAGCCCAGTCCATTACAGGGATGGGATTGACCTTGTCATCGGCAGGATAGAATATAGACATTGGCATCGCGTGATCCGTTGGAAGAAAACCTGTCTGAAGCAAAGTTCATGTAGCAAAATTGAACAGGCTTGACTATACCTCACCTCGCAGGTTCCTGATTTTCCTGTCGCTTTCTGCTAAAGTTGGTTTTCAAGGGATATCAGTTGACAGGGATGGACGCTCTGGCATGGTGTTGTGACGGGGAAACCTATGGAAACAGATTTATTTTACGGATTGATAGAACGACTGGATTTAGGCACGCTCGCAGGATGGGCCGGGAACGCGTTTTCCGGGTTGCTGATCCTGGTGATAGGGGTGTTCATCAGCCGCAGGCTTAATCAGGCGTTACGGAAAAATCTCGGCCGGATCAAAGGCTTTGATAAAACGCTCATTCCTCTGGCAGCATCGATCACGAAATATGCTGTCCTGCTTGTTGCCCTTGTTGCGGCTCTTGGCAGTTTCGGGATCCAGACGACGTCGATCATCGCGGTGCTCGGCGCCGCCGGCCTTGCCATCGGCCTTGCCATTCAGGGCACGCTTTCCAACGTTGCGTCAGGCGTGATGCTGATACTGTTGCGCCCGTTTCAGGTCGGAGACTGGATCGAAAGCGCCAGTCATTCGGGCACGGTGACCGAAGTCGGTCTTTTCACCACCGTTATCACCACCTTTGACAATGTGTTCATCTCAGTGCCGAACTCCACCATCTGGAGCGATACGATCATCAACCATTCCCGCAACGACACACGGCGGATGGATATCGATATCGGCATTGCCTACAACACCGATCTTGACCTTGCGGAAAAAGTGTTGCTCAGCCTTACGGATGATGAACGTGTGCTGGCCGAACCTGCGCCCCAGTTTCTGGTGGTCCGGTTTGACGACAGCGCCATTATTGTCCGGTTGCGACTTTACGCCCGCAACGATGTGTACTGGCCGCTTTACTGGGATCTGATGCGGCGGGTTAAACCCAAACTCGACAGTGCCTCGATCGAAATCCCCTTCCCGCAACGAGAGTACAGACAGATTTCAGGATAGTTCAGGCAATGCCGGATCAGAAATACACGATCTCCCGACAATCGCTGGAGGCGGGCACGATACAACAGCTTGTCCGGGACCGGGATGGTGAGAATGCCGATATCCTCAGCGAAGAGGAGCTTAAAATCTCCCGCCGTCGCCTCATTCCCGATGACAATACCGATGATGTCTGGCTGTTCGGCTACGGATCGCTGATCTGGAATCCGGTGGTGGAGGTGAAAGCGCAGGTCCTTGGCCGGATTTACGGCTATCACCGCCGTTTCTGCCTGAAAACACGCATCGGACGTGGGACGCCTGAGAACCCGGGGCTTGTCCTCGGCCTTGCCCGTGGCGGCTCATGCATGGGTGTTGCGCTTTGTATTGACGGGGCGATTGCGGTCCGGGAGCTGGACCTGCTCTGGAAGCGGGAGATGCTGAACGCATCCTACCTTCCCAAACATGTCAGCGTGCATTGCGGGGACAGACACATCCATGCCATTACTTTCGTGATGAACGAAGAAAGCCCGAGTTATGTTCCCGGCATCCCCCTTGATGAAAAGGCCCGGATCATCACCAATGCCCGGGGGTTTATAGGCACCAGCCGCGAATATCTGGAACTAACCTGCGAAAGCCTCGAGAAAATCGGCATCCGTGACCGCTATTTAAAAGAGCTCTGTGCCCTTATCGAAGGCGGGACAAAAACCGGAACACCCGAATAAAAAGGACTGGAACAAAACCATCTTTGCCCTTAGAGTGCGG
>Ga0181584_10001466_pt1 | contig 17905 bp, 12 predicted proteins | sample 071ome_30_FD_132462 | JGI IMG/M metagenome (GOLD analysis project Ga0181584, IMG submission 132462) | Coastal salt marsh microbial communities from the Groves Creek Marsh, Skidaway Island, Georgia - 071406AT metaG (megahit assembly) | ecosystem: Environmental > Aquatic > Marine > Intertidal... | reverse complement strand
TCGTCGTCGGCGGCGGCGTTGTCGTATCCGGAGCATGTGAGCGAGGAGGTGGCACGGCGGGGGGTCGAGGATGGGACGCTGTTCGAGGCGACGATACGGTATAATGCGAGTGATCGGGGTCAGGCGTATTGCAGTGTGGAGGGGGTGGATACGGATATATTTATCGAGGGGGCGTTGCGGCAGAATCGGTCTGTGCACGGGGATCTGGTCGTCGTGCGGATCTTGGAGGAGCGGGACTGGTGGAAGGCTGGGGGAGGGAACGTAAAGAACGGGAGGAACGTAAAGAACGGGAAGGCTGACAAGGATAACGGCAAGGGCGACGTCGAGGCGTCGTCGCACGCGCTCAATGAGGAGATGGAGGGGCTGGCGGCCAGGCTGCTGTCGTTGGTCGAGCTCAATAGCGACGGCGGGAACGGCGGGAGCAGTCGGAACGGGGACAACGCAATCATTCAGCGCGTTCAAAAAGCGTTGAGTACGAATATGAAAGGGTTTCGTGCGACGGGAGAGGTGGTGTATATTAAGAAGGCGTCGGAGCGTCGGCTCAACATGGTCGGGTGCCTGCGGGACGTGGGTCCGCAGTCGACGCGGGCGGTGTTTGTGCCGCTCGACGGTCGGTTGCCGCTTTGTATCGTGGTGGAAGACGCCGGCAAAGACGCTGGCGGTGGCGGCGACGATCACGACCGGCGTCCGGCCGCCGCGGCCGCGCCCTACTGTCACGCGAGGGACAGGGGTTCGGCGATCGCCCAGCATTACTTCGAGGCGAAGATTGTGCGGTGGGACGCCTCGGGGAGCCACGGTGTGCCGGAGGTGCGGCTGAAGACGATGCTGGGCAAGCCGGGACAACTGGAGACGGACGTGCAGGCGCTGCTGATGGCCGAGAACGTGAACGACGACGATCTGTTCGATGAGGAGATCCTGGCGTGTTTGCCGGCGACGCCGTGGACGATTCCGGCCGAGGAATTCGCGTTGCGTCGCGATCTGAGGAAGACGAGGATCTTTAGCATCGACCCGGAGACGGCGAAGGACCTGGACGACGCGCTGTCGATCGAGCCGATCGCGGGCGGGCTGTATCAGGTCGGGGTGCACATCGCGGACGTGTCGTACTTCGTCAAGCCGGGGACGGCGCTGGACGAAGCGGCGCAGGTGCGCTCTACGAGCGTGTACCTCGTGGATAGGGTGATTCCGATGCTGCCGAGGCTGCTGTGCGAGGAGCTGTGCTCGCTCAACCCGGGGACAGAGCGGCTGGCCATGTCAATCATCTGGAAGATGAAGGGGGACGGTGAGATTGTCGACGTATGGATGGGGCGAACGGTGATCAATTCTTGCGTCAAGCTGTCGTATGGCATGGCGCAGACGGTGATCGATGCGTTTGAGGCGGCCGAGGGAAGCGGACAGGCGGGTGCCGGGGGCAGGGGTGCCCTCAGCGGCGTGCCGACAGAGGTCGTCGACACGTTCATGACGTCGTCGACGGGAGCGACGCCCGAGGTGTTTGGAAATCACACAAAGGCCCAGGTCGCCGGCGACGTCGTCAGGCTGCACAAGATTGCTCGGGCGCTGCGGAACAAGCGGTACGCCAACGGCTCGCTCCGGTTGGACAACTCCAAGGTGGGGGTGCGGCTGGTGGAGGGCGACGTCGACGACTTCAGTCTGTACGTGACCGGCTCGGCGAACCATCTCGTGGAGGAGTTCATGCTGGCGGCCAACATTTCGGCGGCAGAGTACATCTCGAGCGAGTTTCCTGACCAGGCGCTGCTGCGCCGGCACCCGGAGCCCAACATGGACAAGCTGGTCAAGACGGCGGAGGCGTTCAAGCAGTATTTGCCAGATGCGCCCGTCATCGACACGACGTCCGCGGGCGCGGTCCAGGCGTCGCTCGCCCGGCTGCGCGCGTACTACAGGGACCGACCGGAGATTGTCGAGGCCATCACGTTCATGTGCACCAAGCCCATGCAGATGGCCGAGTACTTCAACACCAGCGACCTGGAGAGGAGGCTCTGGCGGCATTATGCGCTGGCGATCCCGATGTACACCCACTTCACCAGCCCCATCCGCCGGTACCCCGACATCATCGTGCATCGGCTGATCGAGGACGCGATCAAGGACACGACGCCGGCGGTCGCCGACGTCAGCTTGATCTCGCTGCACTCGAACGAGCGCAAGTCCGCGGCCAAGGTGTGTCAGGAGAAGGTGACGACGCTCTACCTGGTCAAGCTGCTCCTCGAGCGCCCGCGCGTGCTGCAAGCGGTCGTGAGCGGCCTGGGCGGGCCCCGCTTCTTCGAGGTGTATATTCCGGATCTCGGAACGGACATCCGAGTCCAGGCGACGGACCTGTTTGCCGGCGCCGGGAGGGAACTGCAGGCCAAGTGGGACGGCGAGGCCCGCTCGCTGGCCCTCAAGATCGCCGAAGGACAGGGCCCGCGGCTGCGAGGCCGCGGCCGGCCGGCGTACCCGTCTGCGAATGCGCTCGAAAACCCAGACGGACTCGAGCCGCTGGCGCTGCCGACGACCTTGACCTTGTTCTCCAGGGTCCCGGTGGTCGTCTACGGACGTCGGGGCGACTTGGGGGAGTACAAGGAGCTCGCGGCAACGATTTGGCTGTGTTAAGGTGTTTAATGTCTCTGTCACACAGTCTATTCAGTTGCTCATCTACACGGCTGATTCCTGGCTAACCGTAACAGCGGATGCTGTCCGTGGCACCCTTGGCCGCGGTCTGCTTGCGCCCAAACCTGCCGCCGTTCTCCAGGTACTTCTGATGGTATAACTCGGCCCTCCAGAACTCCACCGCGGGCTTGATTTCCGCGACAAACTCCCGGCCGTCGGCCTTGCCCTTGTACGTCCCCGCGGCGAGCTGCGCGTTCACCTCGTCGCGGACCTGCTCCGCAATCTGTCGCTGCTCTTCGCTGTGGTAATAGATTCCCGACCTGTACGTCGTTCCCCGGTCGTTTCCTTGCCTGTTCAGCGTCGTCGGGTCGGCGTTTGCGAGCATCGTGTCGAGCAGCGACCGGTACGAGACCACCGTGGGATCAAAGTAGATCTGGACGCCCTCCGTGTGATTGGTCGACCCCGAGCACACCTGCTCATACGTCGGGTTGGGGACGTTGCCCTGCGTGTAGCCCACATGCGTCTCGGTGACCCCTTCGACCCGGTCGAACAAAAGCTGAGGTCCCCAGAAGCAGCCCAGCGCGAACGTGGCCACGTCCTGCCCCTCCGGAGGCGTCAACGGCGCGGCGCTCGTGCCCGGCTTCGCCTGACGGGCCCACGCGAGGATCGCGTCGTTCTCACCCTGCGCGTGCGGAGGAACGAAGTTGTCAGTCGGATTTCCGCCGGGAATCACGGCGCGAACGAGCCACCACGCCACGCGACAGACAGACAGACACACGTACCTCCTTCTTCGGCTTTCCGTTGCCGAACAGACCGCTGAAGAAGCCCGCCATCACTCTGGTCGAGGCGAAGGGACGGGAAGAAGAAGGCTGGTTGATTTTGTTCGAGACGAATGCTCGCTGGGAGAGCGTCGTCGCACGGCTCGATTGATGGGGGATGAGGGAGACACTCGAAGCGAACTTCAGACACTGCGCCATGGCAGCAACGTAGAACCCACGTCTTCTTGTTTTGCTTCTGGGGTTTTTTACAGCTCACGATCACTCGCCTCTCTCTCTTCACTCCTCCTCCTCCTCCTCCTCAGCCCTCCATGTCCGCGTCTTTCCAGTCGGGGTTCTCCTTCAGGATCACCAGGCCCTCGAGGGTCGTGCTCATCGCGCGATACCGCTCGGTCGCGAGCTCGGCGCGCTGGTTGGCCGCGAGCAGCACGGGCGTCTGGTGGGTGGTGAAGCCCGTGATCGTCTTGGGCTTTCCGGCCTGTGCAACGGCGTCGACGCTGTCACCGACGCGGACCGGGACGGACAGCATCGCGCCGGTCTCGTCCACCGTCATCAGCATCCGGGGCTGCATGGCCGGCACGAGTCCGTACAGCAGGTAGTGCAGTTTGCCGCCGATGGATCCCTTGGTGTCGAGCGCGTTGAGGAGCACGACGAGCAGTCCCGTCATGGCCGGCCGCAGCATGGCCTTGGACGAGCTCGAGTAGGGGCTGAGCGTCAGCAGGCCCTTGCCGCTGTGCACCAGTCCCTGCGAGATCCTCACGAGGAACAGCATGCCGGCGTCCTTGCAGTAGTACAGCGACAGGTTCCTCAGCATGCCAGCGAGGCGGGCGTTGTTGGTCCCGGCGCCCACGACGCCGAGGGCGACGAGGGCGCTCGTGACGACCTGATCGTCCGTGTCGTGGGCGAGCCTCCCGAGGGTGTCGATGACGGCCACGTCCGGGTTGGACACGTTGAGGATGGCGAGGGCCAACGGGACGCCCTTCTTGGCCGCCGGGCCGCCGTACTGCATGATATGCTCTAATGCGCGGTGGGCCATCTGGGCGCCGAGCTCCTCGCCGCCGGCGATGGCGCCGATGGCCAGGGCCGCGACGCTCTGGTGGGCCGTCTGCCACGGCTCGACTTCCGCCTCGGCGTCCTGCTCCAGCTGTTCGCCGCACGTGGTGAAAAACTGCTGGACCTTGAGCACGTCACCCGTCCCAGCGTACGCAAACATATCCAGCACGTTGCAGGTGTACTTGGACGTCTTCTCCGGCAGGGTCTTGGCCACCTCGATGGTCGCCTCGACGGCCTCCTGCTTGCCCAGGAAGAGGATCCCCAGCGCGTGCGCCATGTTCCTGCCGTGGGTCGAGTCGAGCTCGGCCTCGCCGCGCAGCATCAGGCTCTGCAGGATGATCTCGACGAGCTCCCCGTCGGCGGTGCCCGTGTAGGACAGCGCGGCCGACAGCGCCGCGATGGACGCCTGCTCGATGGACACGTCGGGGTTGCCCACGACCGGGATGAGGATATCCTTGACGTCCTCCTTGGCCCTGCCCGCGTACGCGATGCCGAGCCCCCACATGGCGCCTATTTTGACGTTGTCGTCCTCGTTGGCGACGTACTCGGACAGCACCGCGAACGCCGGGTCCACGTCGTCCGTGACGCCCGACGCGATGATGCCGAACGCGAGCAGCGCCCCGCTCACCACCATGTTGTCCGACGCGTACAGGTACCGGTCGACCTTTGGCAGGCCGCCCTCCACGTCCCACAGCAGGACCATGCCCAGCGAGGCCGCCGCTGCCATCTTCCCGTACTGCTTGTTTCTGAAGATCCAATGCACCGACTGCTTGCCTTCGCCTCCCGCTCCCGCGCCCTCGTCTCCTGCGCCGTCCTCCTCCTCCACAGTCACCAGCTTGTCCTGCCCAAACCCGGCGTTCACAAACGCGTTGACGTAGGTCGCGGCCGTGTTTCCGGACGCCGAGTCCACGTTCGACGAGCCCCTCCCGCCGATCAGATGCGACTTGTAGACGTCCTCGGGCACCTTGGCCTCCATCACGTCCAGATCCCTCGCCAGCGCCAGGTACCGCTCGCTCAGCCGCACGTTGCCCATGATCAGCTGCAGCTCTTCGCACAGCGCCTCATCCTCGACAGCCGCCTCCCCCTCCGTCAAGTCAATCCACACCCTCGCATCGCCGAGGATGTACGCCAGCTGCTTCTTCTCGATCGGGTCTTGCACCGACCCCATCACCCTCGCCATCAGCCCCAGGTCTCCCATCTTGAGCGCCACGCGCAGCGCATCCGTGCTCAGATTGACCTTCAGATAACTCTCATACGCGCACATGTACACCGTCCTGTCCTCCGGCTCGGGCAGGTAGGCCGCGCACGAGAGCAGGTAGAGGCACGCGCGCCCCGCGTTGTCCGCGTCGATCGCCGCCAGGATCATATCCAGCCGGTTCACCTCCAGACAGAGATCCACCGCCTCCGGCTCCGCGTTGTGCGCCATGTTCCACGGCACGATCTCCTGCACCAGCCCCATCAGGTCCTCCAGCTCGGCCTTGGTCGCGTCCCCGCCGGCCTCCTCCACCCGCTTCGCGTACGCGTCCCCGATCTCCCCCGACAGATGACGGCTATACTCGTGACCCCAGCTCGCCACGTCCTTCACCCCCGACGCCAGCTTGAACTTCAACGTCTCCATGCTCCCCGGCTCTGCAGACGTCATGGCCAGCACCGACAGGATGTCCGCCAGCGCGCCCCGCAGCGCGACCCCCGCCGCCGTGGTATTGCCACGCAGACCCTCAAAGTGAACCTTGAGCGGCTCAAAGTGCTCCCGCAGAAACTTGAGCGGCTTTGGCACGGAGGTCATCGAGGACGTCGCAGTCCGGATCTCATTCCCGATCGACTCGACCGCCACCTTGGCCAGCTTCATGTCCCCGTCCTTGGCCCGCGTCACCAGCAGCTCCAGGTTGTCTTTGAGCTGCTGGTCCTCCTCGGAGAGCTCCTCGTCAGCGGGGAGGACCGACAGGTCGGTCGCCTTGTCGTCCCCTGCCTTTTTGGGGGCGGGCTTTTTCTCCTGAACGAAAAGGGCGCGGGAGAGTGGGTGAGGCGTGGCGGTGGCAATGGGTGGATGTGGCACACGGCGGGAGAGACGGCGGCGGGGTCCATGGGCGAGACAGCGGCCGTGAACAATTCGAGTTGATGATCACGAACTGAAATTCCTCGTCTTCGCGAGCCTTCATATGTGCGTGCGTACCTTGTCATCCTTCGGGGTCACAGTCATGGTTGTTGTGAACTACTTCTAATCATCTGAGGGCGTGCCGACTCCGACTCTCCGACTCTCCGTCTCTCCGACTCTCCGCTCTCCGGAGAGTCGGAGAGTCGGAGAGGGCCGATTTAAGGGAGGGCGATGGACGACGACGGAGAGACGGGGCGATAAACCGTTCGCTCGCCTGCTGCATCTGCTTCGGCGCTGGCCGTCGACGAGGAGGGAGCGGGTATTCGACCTTGAGGACCGCACGGCGACGACGACGCAAGCCTTCGACGGCGCTGGGAGGTCGGGGACGGCGAACGAGGCGGCCGGGGCGACGTTGAGGCTCTTGAGCCCGTACGCCGAACACGTGACCGGGCAAGCGGTGCAAGTTGGCGGGGAGGGCGGATGCGAGTCCGAGTCGTCCCGAGTCCTCCCGAGTCCTGTGTTCCATGCCCGTTCGACAAGCTTGTCGCGACACAGAGAAAGTCTTCTCGTCTCTCCCGCACGCGACTGGCCGAGCACATCACACGTAAGCACACGTCATCCAACTGCACGGCGAACCCCACCAGAGAGACGACGACCAAGCCCGACGCGGTCGTTCTGTTCAGAATTCGAGTCACCCGATCGACCACCTTTCTCGCTCGTTGTGCACCCTCCACCCACCCACATCCATCATGAACCAAGCACGAGGGGAGATTGAGCTATATAACGAGTGGTTCTCGCAGGCCGACCTGGACAGAGACCAGAAACTCTCCGGCCAAGAAGCCGTGGCCTTCTTCGGCAAGTCTGGTCTGAACAAGCAGACGTTGTTCAAGATATGGCAGGGCGTGGCGGGGGACCGGCCGTTTCTGTTGCGGCAAGAGTTCTACACGTCGATGAAGTTAGTCGCGGTGGCGCAGGCGCAGGGGGGCGTACTCGACGACGCGGTGATGGCGCGGATCGTCAACGGGCTGGGGGAGAAGGTGGGCGTTCCGAGGATGGCGGGGATGAACGACGGGGAGGACGTCGGCGTCGTCGGCGTTGGGAAGAAGGACCGCGCCGCCACGCACGCTTCTTCTTTCCCCGCGTCGTCATCGTCGTCGGAGTTTCCGCCGATGACGGCGGAGAAGGCGAGGGTGTACCAGACGGCGTTTGACCAGCTCGACGGGGGGAGCAGGCAGGTGCTGACGGGCGCGGCGTGCTTCGGTGCGTTCATGCAGAGCGGGCTGTCCAAGAAGGAACTGAAAGAGATCTGGGACGTCGTGGCGGGCAACGCGGGGGAGCTGAACCGGCACCAGTTCGTCCAGGCGATGTACCTCATCGACTGGGTCAAGATGAGCTCGAAGACCGTGCCGAGGTCGTTGCCGGCGCAGTTTCCGCCGGTGGCGTCGGACGCCGGGGGCGCCGGGGTGATCGGGCGGGCCGCCGCCCGGGGCGGCGGCGATATCTTCTCCGTCGGGGGCTTGGCCGCGGCCGCGGCGATGCCGGAAAAGGCCGTGTTCACCGGGCAACAGTCTGATCAGTCTCATCAGTCTCATCACGCGTATACTGCCCACGGTGTGTACGCCTCGCTGTCCGCCGGGGAGCAGGAAAACCTGGCCGAGCAGGAGCGGCTGGCGAACGAGCGAGCCGAGCAGCTGCGTCGCGCGGAGCAGCAGCGCAAGGAAATTGCGGAACGACAGCAGTTCTATACGTCGGCTCTGGCGGACCTCCGCCTGTCGCAGTCCAAGTCGTCACGGGGTCTCGTCGAGGCCGAGCAGCGGCTCGAGATGGAGAAACGGGCAGCGGCCGACATGGAGGCGCAGTACGAGAAGGCGTACGAAGAATTCAACGAACAGCACGCCCGGATCGGCCCCGTGCTGAAGGAGCTGGAGGCCGTCGAGGCCGAGAAGTCTGCGCTGGTCTCGAAGAAGACGGCGCTCGAGTCTGCCGTGAAGAACCTGGAAGAGCTGGATCCCGACTGGGAGGCGCGGGAGCGCGGCGAATGCGAGGCGCTGCGGGTGGAGATTGCCGAGCTGGTCGCGCGGCAGGCCGCGTTGGAGAAGAGCACCGAGGCCATGAAGCGGCGATGGGGGTCGATGATCGAGGCGATCGACGGGCTCAAGGCGACGATCGCGGCCGAGGGCGAGGGCGTGGTCGCGCTGAAGGCCGCCGTGGACGGGCTTGACGACGAGAAGCGGAAGGAGGCCGACGTGCTGATTGGGCTGCTCAAGCAGCTGGCGCCGCTGTACACGACGTTGTATGGGGCGGCCCGCGACGCGCTTGTGCCGCTGCCCGCCGAGGTCGTGCTCGGCGCGGGTGGGAAGAAGTCCGTTGGGTACGTTTATGACGAGGGTCGCTACGGAGCGTACGACAGCTCCGAGTGGCACGTGTTCGAGGAGGAGGCGGAGTTTTCCGTTGTGACCGCGATTAGGGCGGACGATCGGATGGAGGTGTTCACGAGCCCGAGCGTGCGGGCGATCGAGGAGACCGCGATGGAGGAGGAGGAGGAGGAAGCGGTGGTCGATGGTGCGGACGAGGATGTCGGGGAGGTTGTGGAAGAGGGCGGGGAGGACGTGGTGGTGAACGAGGTGGAGCCGTCCAAGATCGACAACCCGGTGTATGCGGAGGAGGAGGACGAGACGCAGGTCGCAGAGGCTGATCAGCCTTCTCATGAATAGATAAATTAAACGAAAATCGTAATGTACACGCTTGTCTTCTCATACGTACAACCCTAGACAAACACGACCGCGACGGTGACGTCGTCGCACACTGTCCCCCTCGAATACATCGCCCAGTTCTTGATGGCGGCCTCGGCCAGCGCGTTCGCCGCCTCGTGGGCGTTTGGCATGCTCCACACGACCCGCATGGCGTCCTCGTTGCTGAGCCATTCCCACAGCCCGTCCGTCCCCAGGATCACCACCCGCTTCGAATCACGGTCGCCGGACATCGCCAGACTGTTGATGTCCGGCTTGGCAATCACCCCGGCCTCCCGGGCGATATAGTCTCCGAACGCGCGACTAACCGCCAAACCCGGCACCCACCTATCCTGCAAGAACACGCGATACGGCCCCACCGGCCTCCCCTGCTGGTCGATCGTCAGTCGATCGACCCGCCCGCCGACCTCTGCGATACGCGCCGCCTCCTTCGGGTTCCGAATCGGATCCGGCTTGTGGTCTTTCGTCAGCGGAATCGCCACGACATTGGTCGTTTTTCTTGTCGTTTTCGTCGCCGCGCTCTCGTCGGTCTGGAGCCCGACGACCGCCCTCGAGTCCCCGACCCACCCGCCGGTGACCATATCCGGACTCACCACGCACACCACCGCCGTCGTCCCGCTCTTTTCAAAGTCCGCAGGATAGGCGTCCATGGCCGCCTCTGTGTGCTCGAAGAGAATCTCTACCAGCCGCTCGTTCAGCTTGCGCTCGGACAAAAGCCGGCCGCCGTCCATCTTCACGAAGGACTCGATCTTCTTCGCGAACGCACACGACGCCACCTTGCTCGCCACGCCGCCGTTCTGTCCGTGGCCGTCGAAGACCCCGAGGGCGTACTGTGGGTTTGTCCCCTCGTTGCCATCGTGGATCGGGACGACAAAAAACGCGTCTTGGTTCTCAGATTTCCAAAAGGACCCCTGCCGACCACCGAAGGAGACGACGGCGGTCTCAAAGCCGGAGGCGTGCTTGGAATAGTAGCTTCGGTCAAAGCCAAACGGCTTCTCGTCGTTCTCGTCTTGCCAGTCTTCCAGGTAGGCCGCGACCTTGCAGGGCTCGGTGGCGTCTGCCGCTGGGGCAGACTTGCAGGGATAGCGGCAAAAGCGGCAGCTGTGTGACGGGGGAGGGAGAGAGGGGACGGGGGCGAGGGCCGGGTCCGCTTCCGCCTCCGCTTCCGTGCCGAGGCTTGCTATGCTCCTGAGGTCAACGCCAACGTTCAGCGGCTCGGAGAAGGAGGCCTGGACTCTCGGAAAACCCCGGACTCGCATCGACGCGAGGATTTTCGCCCTAGGCGAGGCGCGAAGGGGAGATGCGAGTGACGACGACATTGTATGAACTATACCTCTGGTGTCGCGTGTTAACTGCGGGAGATGAAGCCTATCGTGGCTGTCAGCTCGAGATATTCATGATGGGATGCCGTCGGAAGAGTTCCGCCCCGAGCGGTTTATTTCCCTTGTTGGGTGGTCTGTGGTCTGTTTTAGGATATGAACTATACTATGAAGGTGGAGGGGCGGGAGGAGCGGCGCGGATGATAGCAGCTGGCAGAGATGGGCGACCCAATCCGTGGCTGAGACCGCTGGTGAAAGAGTGGGTCGAGAGTGGCTGAGAGATCGACCGAGCGGCCGGCCGACAGACCGAGCAACCTACCGACCGACCGAGGGAGGACCTTGACCCTCGCTCGCCCCGACCCTCTCGCACCTGCACGGCAACAACTCGTTACAGCTGCGGTATATACGAGTCTCGATCGAGAGTGTCGCGACACTCTCTATAATTTATTGCTCACGCACGACGAGCTCGCAGACGTCGTCGAGGTGGAGCTTAAGGATCTCCGCCTCGTCCTCGAGCTGGCAGGCGACGTAGTCGCTCTTCTTGTTGCGGCGCAGCAGGGTCCCCTGCCGGCCTTTCCATTTGCCGGCGACGCAGAGCACCACGCCGCCCTCTCCCTTTGGCACGACAGTCTCCAGCTGCCGCTGATGCAGGTCCTGCACGACCTCTCGGAAATCGTCGATGAAGACGTCGCACGTCTCTGGCGTCTTGACGTCCACGATGGTCCCTTTTTTCAGGTAGTACCGGCCTTTCGACGCCTTCTTGTCCACCACCCGCACCCGAATATTCGGATAGAGCCACGGGGTGGTGGCATTGGCATCGGTGTTGGTGGTGGTGTTGGTGCCTGTCGTCGTCTTGGCCTTTTTCGCCGCCGGCCCCTCCTCCTTGCCCCCACCCCCAACAACACCAACTCCTCGCTCCTCCAGGTCCTTGAACGACACCCTGACCGTCTCCATACTGGGCAACAGCCGTACCATGGCCCGTTCCGCCGCCCGCTCGACCGACTTCACCTCGCACGCAAACCCGCTGTGCTTCCCGCCCGCGACGTACATCGTCTTCCCGGCGACCACCCCGAGCTCGCTCCGCTTCTTCAGCTTGGCATCCGACCCGACCGGCCTCGAAGATTTCATCACTCCGGTCTTCACGTCCACGTACACCATATCCCCGCCTCTCGCATCCTCGCGCGACTCCCCCGGCTTGATGAACCGCTTCTCCTTCCGCCCCGTCGCGGCCGGGTCCGCCCCCAGCCCCAGCCGATCCGCGCGCCGCACCAGCTCCTTCGCCTCCACGTCCTGCTTACCCCGACCGATCCCCCGCCCCTCTTTCCACCCCATACCCCGCAGAAGCGCCTCCCCAAACGCCTCGACCGGCATTCGCTCGTACTCCTCCACGGTCGACTCGGGCGGCAGGTGCTGCAAGTCGCCCCGCAGCGCTGCCGTCTCTCTCTCCTGGTGGCTTTGACGCGCGTGCGGGTGTCGGCCCTGCATCAGCTGCGACGTTTTGGTGTCGCCGCCGTTATAATTCCTGAGTTCCAGCCCGTACGCCCCCCCGTCGCCCGCCTTCTCCTCCCCGATCACCATCCCAGTCTCGAACTTCACCCCGTTCCCCCCCTCCAGGTCTTCCTCCTTCTTGATCTGATCCGGCACGAAGCTCGGCACATACCGCCGCCCGTCCTTGAACGTGTTCGGCAGCGACGGAATCACCAGCTTTGCCGCCGCAGCTTTCCGCTTCGTCGTGCCGGCCTGGCCGTCGAACGTCGTGATTTCTTGGCGCACGCTCGTCTGGTTTGTCTGGTCGTCGTGGTCTTGGTCGTCGTGGTCATCGGCGAAATTCACGCCACCCGCTGCTCTGGCTGCGGAGGGCGGTCTCGTCGACGTCGCGCCTCCCGCCCGTCGGTCGTTGAGCGCAAACTGGAGCGGCGCCCCGTCCCCCTCGGCCTCGTCTGCAGCAGCCATGGTGGTGTGTTCAAAGTTTTCTTTCCGATCGTCGCGACGATACGAACACTGTGTATATCTGTCGATTGGGGCGAATCCCTCGCAGCTGGTAACGTACCGTAGCAGAACACGGCGATGGCGAAGCGCGTGAGGTCTCGAAAAGAAGAAAACCGGGACGACCGGAAGGATGCAACGGAGCGGGAGAAGCGGGAGAAGCGGGAGAAGCGGGAGAAGGGCGGCACCGCGGCAGAGACAAAGGCAGCACCGAAGACAGCACCGGACGGCGTGAAGAAAAAACGAGCGAACGAGATTGACGACCTGTTCAGCTCGCTGGGCGCGACCAAGAACACTCCCAAGAAGACTCCGTCGTCGGCGTCCGCCGGCGGCACCACGCACTCCAAGGACGGCAGGGAGGTCAGCAAAGAGACGGCGGCTGGCAGCAAGAAGTCGTCATCGAAGGGGAGATTGGTGGGTTCAAAGGACGATATATTCGGGACGGGCGACGTCGGGGGGAGGAAGACGACGGAGGAGGGCTACAAGATCTACTCGGAGGAGGAGCTGGGCCTGGGGGTGTCTAACAAGAATGCGGGCTATAGCAAGGACTGGTGGGTACCGACCTCGACGGCCGTGCGCTCGCCTCGACTCTCTCTCTCTCTCACTCGTGCTACGCATCGTTCGCCAGTCCATTCGACTGTCAGTGTTGCTTTTGACCGCCACCGGCCACTGGCCATCGTTTTGTTGTTTTTATTATCATTATTCTTTCGGGGTATTGTCGTCGTCGTCCCGCAGCCACGGGTGGTTCAGGCAGTCCCTCGCCGCGGCCCGGTGCGCCGGGTCAAAATCGAGCATGGGGAGCAGGAAGCTCTCGAGGAGCTCGGCCTGCGGCGTGGGTTGTGGATCGTCGATCGTGGTCGTCAGTAGCAGTACGCAGTAATGAGTCATCAACCAATCTTTCGCATTCAGCAACCCAGAAAATCGTGGCTCGGAGAATTGTAGTCTACGAGTTGTCGTTGATTCAACACATGGATTCAGACATCAGCTTTCCTCATTGCCACGACCCATCATTCGAAATCCCAGAAAGCAAGCGTACCTCTTCCCGCGGTAAGTCGTACTTGTCCACGAGCACGTCCTTCAGCGGCCAGTACTTGAGCCGATCGATGCGCCGGAGCGCGCCCTCGCGGTTGAAAAACTCCTTCGAGTTCTTCCCAGACCGCCACACGGAGCTGGGTATGTCCCCCAAGAGCTCAATCATCTGCGCGAGATGATCGTCGTCCCGGGAGAACCGATGGCCCGACTTGGGGTCGAACAGAAAGTCGCCCGTCACGAGTTCAAACACCAGGCACGCCATCGACCATATGTCGGCGTTGGCGCAGTACTTGGCGCCCAAAATCACCTGAAGATATTCGGTATCGTGCGTGTTGGGGACAAAAAAGTAATCACGGTCGTCATCGAACGGACGCCAGACGTCGCAAAGCCACCCGTGTCGCTGTCGGCCATGCTTCCGATGTCGACCGCCACTGGACCGGCGGCCGACTAGATACCTGATGGCCCAACTATCCCACAATAAGCAATGCACGTACCTCTGGCGACCGGTATTGGCGGGTCTGGATCTCCTCCGTAAAGTGCTTCTCCTCCCAACAGGCGTTCCCAAAGTCCACAATCTTGCACTCCATCCCCATCAGCTTTTCCTCCACCGGCGCGTCATCCTCCTCCTCCAAACCGTCGTCCTCCAACCCCAACCCCAACCCCAACCTCATCTCCTCCAACCCCTCCAAAATCCCCCCCTCTGCCCCCTCCTCACGCTGCCGCTTCTCCTTTTTCTTCAGCTTCTTCCGCTGATTCTTCGTCAGCCTCTTCCCACTCGACACCAAGATCTTTAGCTTGCTCGGGGCCTGTTTCGTCCACGCCACCGGATCCCGCTCGTAACTCGCCACCGCCCGCTCGTTCGCCACCTCCTGCCGCCGCTTCAAATGCCGCTTCAGCATCACGTTCTCCGGCTTCAGATCCGTATGGATCACCCCACACTCATCATGAAGAAACGCCAGGCCCTCAAGAATCTCCCGACTCAGCTTTTTCACGATCCCCAACGGGATCCCGTCGTGGTCATAGTGCCGTATGAGCGACAACAGGTTGTCCCCGAGCACCTCGAACACCATACACACGTGCACCCCATGCGGACCCCGATGATCGAACGAATCCAACATCCGACAGCAATGATGCGCGTCCGACCCGTCCAAGTCCCGCACGTGCTGCAGAATCAGCACCTCGTCCCGCGCCGCTGCCGTGTAGTGCTCCGCCGACTTGACGACCTTCAGCGCCGCCTGCAGCGACGTCTCCTCGTCGTGCACCAGCCACACCGTCGAGAAATGCCCCCATCCCAACTTCCGGAGGATCACGTATCGGCCGTTGAACCGCTCGCCGAGGTGGACCGCGTGGTAGCCACCCGGCCGGTAGTCGGAAGAGGATTCTTCGCTATCGCTCGCGGGACTGTCGCTGTCCTCCGCATGCTTCGAGGACTTGTTGGAAGGCTTGGAAGGCTTCGAACTGGCCATGCCACATGAACTCGGCGAGAAGAGAAGAGGACTAGAGGGGAGGAGAGGAGAATTTGAAAGCCCAGCTGCAGGCTTTTCCAGTGGAAGGCAGTGATGATCACACAAACGCTATTCATTTCGAGCTATCCTAAGGAACAAGGTACGTCACCATCGGTCATTAAGTCGGCGATCCGCGTGCGTCGCCGCTCCCGTCGTGGAGCATCGACGGACATCCAGCCTCCGCCGTCGACGGGCCTCTCGCGGTGAATTCGTCTCTGTCGGCGAGTTGGGCGGTCAGGGCGGTCTCTGCCGCCGGCAATGACGGGGCATGATTGCAATCGCCTGGTCTAGGCGCGCGGCGGGGGCGAGGAGGGCCGCCCGGCGGCGAACGGCCGAGCATGCCAATTTTCTCAGCATAGACCAGTCGCCCACTCCCTCACGAGTCGCTCGCGTTCTCTTCGTGCTCGCAGGGTACCTCGAAGACGAAAGACATACAGGGAGACTACCGAACGCCAAGTCGAGGACCGAACAATGTCTGACGGAGGGGATTCGCCCAAGTCTGTGCAGGAGGCTCCGGCCGCGGCCGCGCCGGCAGAGGGACCGATGGACATCAACACGGCCATCCAGGTTGTGCTGAAGAAGGCTCTTGCGCACGATGGACTGTCTCGTGGACTTCACGAGGCGTCTCGTGCGATTGAGCGTGGACAGGCGCAGCTGTGTGTGCTCGCGGACGACTGCAACCAGCCGGACTACAAGAAGCTGATCGAGGCGCTCTGTGCCGAGCAGGGCGTCAACCTGATCGCCGTGCCGGAGAACAAGCAGCTGGGTCAGTGGGCCGGGCTCTGCAAGATCGACGAGGAGGGCGAGGCCAGGAAGGTCGTGGGGTGCTCTTGCGCCGTGGTGACCGACTATGGTGAGGAGACCGAGGGGCTTGCCGTGCTGCAGGAGTACCTCAAGAGCCGCTAAGTGTTGATGTCTTGAACTTCTTCCAATGGTGTAATCGCGGAATGCGTAGAAAAATTCGCATCTTTACGGGTGTTTATTCTCGTGTCACGGGACTTTGACGTCTGTTCAGTCGTCATAGTCGTAGTCATAGTCGTCGTCAAGTTTGGCGGAAAGGAGCTTTTTGGCGGTCGCGACGCCGGTCTCGTAGGCTCCTGGCGAACGAACGAAGCGCGTAGCGCGAGTGAGGGAGTCGGGGCGTGCGGCCGCACGTCGGTCGAGATCAACACACCGTTGACGGTGCCGGGGTGGGTCATCGAGGTAGCCTCGCCGGCGAACGACAGGCGGCCGCCCGAGACGGGGGCGCCCACGCCGCTGTGCGCCGGGTCGTACTCCATTCTCTTGGACGTGAACGAGTACGAGCCGCGCGAGTTGGGGTCCTTGCCCCAGCGGGTCACGACGCAGTCGGTGTACTTGGGCGCGTTTGGCCAGATTGTGCGCATGTGGGACATGAGCGTGTCGCAGGTCTTGGCATCGCTCCACGCCTCGACCCTTCTGGCGTTTTCGGCCGAGTTGAATCCGTAGAGGATCGGCTGGTCGGCGACCGGCATCATGCTCAGGGTGCTCTGGAACCCGGTGGTTGAGATGCGCTCGATCCATTCTTCCGTGGTGCCCCAGAAGGACTTATCGAATACCAGGACGCATTTGTTGAGCAGTCCCATGCCAAGACCTGCGATGGCCTTGCGATTCCTCGAGGGCAGGGTCGGGGTGAACTTGATCGTGTTGGCCTTGAGCACGCCGAGCGGGACCGTGACGATGACGGCTTTCTTGGCGGTGAACGTCTTCGAGCTGCTGGTGGTGACCTTGACACTCGGCCTGCTGTAATCGACCTTGGTCACGCGCGCCGAGCGTAGGACCGGGACGCCCTTGAGAAGAAACTTGACCATATCGTCAAAGCCGCCCAGGACGACGGGATCGCCGCCTTTTTCACTCGCGTCCTCATCGAACCAGAGCGAGAGCAGCTCGGTCGACCCGGCGTACTCGTCCATGATGTTGGCGGCAAGGCCGTACTGGAACGCCTTGAGACTCTCGCCAGTCAACTTCTCCTTGCGCACAAAGTCGTCGATGACGTCTTGCAAGCCAGGGTCGTCCTCGTCGTAGTCGGCGTCTTGGCGGTATTCCAAGTACTCCTCGAACTTCTCCCACGTGGCATCGTACTTGGCCCGAGAAGTCTTCGGCACGGGCTTTCCGTCTTCGTAATACATCTGCGCATTGTCGTACCTAGCGAGCGAGCGAAGCGCGAGTGAGCGTCGGGGCGTAAGGGTCGAGTTCGACGACACGTACTGGGAGATGCCGGGACTGAGCTCGACCTTGGCCCGTTTAGCCAGCGAGACGAGTGGATTGCCCTTTTGACCGTGTATCCAAGTAGCCCCCAGGTTGACGATGTAGCCGTCAACCTCCTTAGACGCTGTCCGGCCGCCGACGCGGTCGCGTGCCTCCAAGACGACGACGCTCTTGCCGGCCTTTTTCAGGGTGGCGGCAGCGGCAGCCCCAGCGATCCCGGCACCTGGCGAAAGGGCGAAAGGGCGATCGAGCGATCGATCGAGCGAGTGAGTGAGTGAGCGGGCGTCGGGGTTCGCCCGTAATTAAAGAGATACCCACCGATAACGACGTAGTCATACTCGTTCTGCGCGGCCCCTGTCGTTACCACATGCCACCAGAGACCAATGATAAGGCAAACCCACCACGTATTCATCCTGATAGGTGCCATTGCATTTGCAAATGCAAATTCAATTGAATGAATTCATTCGTCCCGACGTTCCCACATCAACCCTCCAGATCCAACAGCCCGTACAAGTCCCGCCGCCTCTGCTGCCTCAGCGGCATGTTGGATCGTCGTGTCTCG
>Ga0181584_10001454_pt1 | contig 17967 bp, 12 predicted proteins | sample 071ome_30_FD_132462 | JGI IMG/M metagenome (GOLD analysis project Ga0181584, IMG submission 132462) | Coastal salt marsh microbial communities from the Groves Creek Marsh, Skidaway Island, Georgia - 071406AT metaG (megahit assembly) | ecosystem: Environmental > Aquatic > Marine > Intertidal... | reverse complement strand
TACAACAGCTGGAGCATCGGGCATCTGACGAAGAGTAGAAATATTCCCTAACAAACTGCCTAAAGAACTTAGAGCATTTGTTTGATTACGAACTACATTATCATAAAAAGGTTGACGCTGCTCGTACATCTTCTTAGCTTCTCCAGCAGCTTGAGCAGATAACTGACCTATCTGATTTGCAGCATTCTGGTTTGCTCTAGCAGCTGCACTTCTTCCAGTTCTAAAAGGTTTATCTAATTTACCCATTTTCATTACCTCTTTTTAAAAGTATGCGACGATACTCTCCACCCTTACTAGTTAAGTTACAAGAAACGTACTTAATATTTGGATACTTTTTTATAATACTTTTAATGCACTTTCTTGTGTGACTAAAAGTCTCAAAGCTTTTAAGTAAACTAACAACATTTGCTATATACAAATTCTCACCAAGAGATTGATCTAATTTTGGTATAAAACTATTTGTACGTTGATATAATTCAAAAGTTTGCTTGCCATATACTTGATACTGCAGTACGTATACTATTTTACCATTTTTTTCAACTATACTAAAAAGACCGTCTGAATAGACTTGGCATATCAACTCAAAAGTTTCCAAAGACTCGGGATAAAAATGATGCTTTGAAAAAAGATGAAAAATACCTAAGACAATATCCCTATCTTTCTGAGAAAAATCCCCATACCCAAAAAGGTTAAAAACATAGTCCTGCTCAAACAACATCTTATCTCTATAAATTTTGTCTTTCATTTTTTAAAGACAGGGCACCGAAATGCCCTGTCTAAATATTATGCCCTGCAGAATATTAAATTATGCAGAGTACTTGTATTCCTTCTCGAACACAAAATCACTGGAAATCATTCCAGCTTTTTCAAATACAATCTTAGCACTGCCATCAGTGTTAGCTGTATTAGTTGAAACCGCAACAGCTAAAAGAGTCTCAGAAGAACCTAATGGGCCTACCTGATCAGCAGCGATCACAGGTAACAACTCAACTCTAGGTAAACCTTGATGAACATCAGCAGCAGGTTCTTGACCATACCAGAATAAAGTTTTCACTCCTCTAGTAAACTGAGGTGAATCAGATGGCTTAAAAGCAGTCCTAGATCGGTACCAACTAGCAGCATCTTGACCATCGCCCTCAGCTACAGTGTAAGTGTTAATGTGTAAGCTGTCCTGAAAAGGAGCTTCATTAACAGTTGCTACAACATAAATAGTTCCAATGTTCCCAACTTCTACGTCAGGATAAGCAGGTGAAAGACCTGCTGCATTAGTCCAAGAACTATGCATGTAAATGTAGTTAAAAAATGTCGAAGACCTAGTAACTCCATTACCGTCAATATAAGTTCCGCTAGTAAATAATGGCGCACCACTTCCAGCAGGATCTTCCGAAATACCCGAAGTAGCTGCAGCACCTAAACTAGATGAAAGAACTTCATTGTCGTTCAAATCAACCAAACCAATAAGACCATCATAATCCAAGTCATTCATCTCATTAATTTCAGAGAGTGTAAAAGGCTCAGCACAATAAGCAACTAAACGCATTGGAAGACTACTAGTTAAACTATTTCCTGACTGAATAGTAAGCTGACCATTAGATGCAACAGCTATATCTGAATCAGTCTGCAAAGCACCGTTGTAAAAAACCATGGATGGCCCAACAATACGATCATAAGTTGACCCAAGAGGATTGTATGTTCCGCCAGCACTTTGTGAAGAAAAGTTAGATGAAGTAAATTCAAAAACTTTATAACTAGCAAAAATTGGCCCATTAGAACCGTCACATATAACCATCTTACCTTCATCAGCGGAAGCCCCACCAAACATATTAAAAATGTTAGCGCGAGTAATGTCTCCAACTCTTAACTCCCCTAAATTATGTTTGATACTAGAATTGTCTAACTTAAGACCAACACCGTTCGCACCAATATTAAGAGGAGAAACTGAAGCACCCGTAGAATTATCACTAAGAATCTTCAACTCAGAAGAGTCAATTACTAAACCACTGTCAACTTTAAGATCTAGGGACATAACTCCACTAGAAATATCTAAACCGTCCCCAGCAACGCTAGGATCTAAACTCATCTCACGACCTGATAAAGAAAGACCGTCCCCAGCAGTAGTTGCTTCAAATTCCTTCTTTGCCCAACTACTTCCACCGAAATAATAAAGAGCGTTATTCTCAGACTGAACATCAATAAATGTACCAGTTGAAGGAACTGTAAACGACCAAGAAGATCCATCAAACTCGGCAATGTTGTTCTCTTGTCCTGCCCAGTCTCCTGTAGCAGTAGCTTCTACAATATATCTATCCCCAGCTGAAGGACTTTGAGGAGGAGTAGATCCAAAATCTAAAACAGTATTCTGCCAGTTATCTCCAGTAATAACCGAAGCAATTGCAGAATTCATTTGAGCATAATTAACTGCATCTCCACTATTAGTACCTGTAGCTAAGTTAGTAATCTTTTGATTGTTCAAATCAAAATCTGCTAATGGAGCAGAAAGCTTTGAAAAAGTAATACCACTAGCAATAGCAGCATCTTCTACTGCATTGTCTGCAATCTTTGCAGACGTAATTGCATCATCTGCAATCTTCGAGGTAGTAACTGCTGAGTCATTAATCTTCGAAGAATCAATAATGTTATCAGATAACTGATCACGTACAAACTCTAAAGGCATAACACCTATCCTTTCATTAAAACTTAAGTAATCTTACGAGAATAAGTCGCAGTAATCGACTCAGACTCGCCTACATCTGTAGGAAATTGGACATTGCGATTTCCGTCCAAAGTAACTTCGACAGTAACCTCCTGCCCGTTACGAAAAATTTGAATGTTTTGATAAGTATACTCTGTTGTATAATTCCTAGAATTCACACGAGTTAAAGTCTCGCCAATTACTGGAACTAAAAGGTTTTGTAACGCTTTATAAAGCTCAGGTGTTAAAGAACCTGCTTGATCTGCACTAGCTACTGTACCTTGTTGATTCTCAAGTATAGCTATTCTTTCAGATAAATTAGTAAGTTTATCAACAATTTTTAAAAGCTGATTTTTAAGGGACTTCCAGTCCCCAGTCTTTAAAAAGACTTGAAGAAGACCAGAACCACGTTGTTTTTTCTTTGGTGGGGGAGACATTAAAACCCATTAATAGTAACGCCAATAACTTTCCCCGTTCCTCTTATTATAAAAGAAAGTCTGTCCACTGGGCAATCAAAAGGAACCCCAACTCTAGATCCATCTAAATTTGTAAAATCAATTTGATAACCTTGATACGGAAATACATTTATATATGGCTGATAAATTTGATCTTCATATATACAAACAGCTGGAACTCCAACACTAGTAGAAATATCTATAGACTTAACCATAGGCAACGTCAAATGCGAAGAACTTAAGTTAGAAATAGTATGCTCTCCCAAGTATTGAGCCCAAAACTGTCGACCATTCCTCAGTTTACCATGAAGAATATCACCTTTAAAAATCTTTTGAAGCGGAGGAATAGTAACAGTATCACCAATTAAACCTGCGCCAAGAGTAGACCCATACTGATCTGTTATATCAAAAACTTTCTGACGACTCTGATAACTTACATCCTCCCAATAATCGGAGTTAAATTGAGTAGTACTCAAAATTACAGACTCAATCTCTGTAGCACTTGGAGTATCAGAAAACTGAAAAGAATCTACACCTTCCGTATTAAAGTTTAAAATTTTATCGCCCTTATATTTCAAGTATCTTCGACCAATAACACTAGTTGCATCTTTTACTACAATTACTGCACCAGCCTTAAAATCCCAATTTCTACGAGGTTGGATATAAACATCAGAAAGAAACGCAGCCCCTGAACGGTATTCTGAAAAACGAGGATTATAAATCCTTTCACCCTGCAAACCAGTCCCAAACATAACTTGCGAAACTGTGCCAACACTTGAAGGAGAAAGTAAACCATTGTCATTAACAGGAAAAATCGGACGATCCAAAGTTAAATTAGAAGCGTCAATATCTTGAACCTCAAAAACCTCATACGCCTTACGACCATTTGCTATTCCAGAACTATTAAAAAGAATAATTAGGTCTCTCTCAGAATAAAATGCAGTCCTATCTGCAGGTTGTGGAATTACTTGAGCTCCGCCCACAGTATCCCCACTGACAAAAAAACTATTAGTTCCTACAGGGTAAACATACCCCTCTCCATCAATATTTGTCCTCGGGTCTTGATCATCTCTTTTCAAAATTATGGAATCGCGATCCAAAATACAAACCTCTACAATACCACTACCTTGAAATTGTAAACTTTCAAATTGTTTCCAATCTGTCCGATTTAAATCAATGTCAGCGGAGTGTGCAAAAAATTCACTATACTCTAACCCAGGAGGTGCAACAAAAGGATCTAGCAATACCGTGTAAATAATCTTGCTATTAACCTGAGAAACCGCAACAGCTTTATCATCATAATGTGTTTGAATAAGTCGAACACTAAGAGGAATCCCGTCTGGGCCATCTGGCAATTTTATTTCCGTAGTAACTTGCTCACGGACATTATAAGCATACATACCTGCATTCGGTAAGTAAAAGAAAATAGTATCATTAAATACTCCAACACAGGGATTCTCTACTCGATCAGTCCCAAGCTCTCTATCAGTAATTGGAGCTACCGAAGACCTAAAAACCTCAGATGGAATAGCTTGTTGAGTCAAATTTGTGTAATTTCCACCTCTAAATAAAATGAGACCAAGATGAGACAAAAATACGACATTCCCCTCCCAACTAGAAACAGCAAAACGATTTAATGCCCCTATATTTGCAACGTCATAAAATGTAATCTCTTCAGGATTTCGATTTGTTGTTGAATGGACAGAAGTTTTAGTAACAACAGTCAGCTGCTCTGATCCCCCAATAACTCCCACAATCTGATCTGGAAAATTATAAAAAAAAGAACTTTTAGACCAACTGTGACCAAGCAAAGTTTCAGACCAATAAAGTACAGACCCTTTCCAACCAAACATCATATTAGCGTAAGGTTGATCAATTATTCCGTCCAGACCCTCGATAGGGCTCTGCAAAAGAATATCGTCGCCAGTTACTGAAGAAGTAAAAAAACTTTCAGACTGATCGCCAAGTTCTTCATCCGCAACAATATCAACAAACTGAACTCTGGGATCGTAATCCAAAAGTTCCCAATATTCTCGTTGAAGTTCATTACCAATCAAAACAGACTCAATATAATTTTGAGGATTTAACTCTGCATCAGGGTCATTCGAAAAAGTTATAATTTGATCCGCAGCAGAGCTCAATCCTGCTGTAAATGAGTAACTGCGATTTCCAAGATATCGGTAATACGATGAACCACTAATTACAAAATCACCTGCTGAAAACGTAACATTTGAAGAATAATTCGTAACATTCGGTACTGCTTGCTTTGTACTCCCAGTCTTACTAGTATCCGCAAGTAAATCAATACTTCCTGTAGCCACCAAAGAACTCGGTACAAAACCGTACGTAGGTAAACTTGCAACCTTTAAGTACTCTCCATTGTACAAACGATATAAATTCCAAGCAGTTGTATACCCTGCAACAACAGTACTTTGTCCAGGAAAAAAATGGTCTCCGACAGTTGTAGGCTCCGTTGGACAAGGCACTAATACATCATAATTCTGACCAAAAGATATTTCTCGAAAATGCGGAGAACTTGCAGAATTAGACCCTAAATCCGCATGATAATCATCAGCAACTACAACTTGCTGAAGATCCATCGTCATTCCACCCCTACCACGACTCGTAAAATTATAAATTATATTGTCATAACGATTTGGAGAAACATGATTCCCCTGTCGAGTCACATACGCACCAATTGAACTTGAAATATTATGAATGCCATAAGGTCTAAAACCAGTAGCCCTAGTATGACCTAAAGTTAAATCTTGCTCACTATAACTGGAAAAATCAGTATTACACGACCCTAGTAATGTAAGCTTAGCTGCCCCCAACGAAACATTGTTAGCCGAAGCAGAACTCTTAGTTACAGGAACACTCCCCCAATTCAAATTACTTTCAGGAGTAGCATCATTAGAAATGTCTCCTAAAACTGTAACTTTCCCATCACCAGTAGAAGGTGCAAAGTCCCAAGAAACACCTAAGTAAATGTGTTTATCTACAGGATTATCCAAGTACTTTTGCATAATACTTTGACCAGAAATTTCAACATCAAATTGAAGAGACGTTATTTCATTTCTTGAATTATCAAAAACTCTAACCATCAAATCTGGATAGAGAGATGTAAACTTCATTATAGAGAAAAAATTAAGAGCCCCACGAGGAGAAGAAGAACTAAACTGAGTAAGTGCCTGAGGTGCTGGAACTAAACTCGGATTAAGTAAAATTTCAAACTCCATATAATCTGGGCCCGAAGGTTCCCCAGCAACCCTACCAATAAAATAATCCGCAACAGGGTTGCCATAATCACTTAGCATACCCCCCAATAAAAAATAGTCTCCATCATTAAACTCAGCTTGAAAGTCAATATCTCCTGTGTTTCCATTACGAAGCAAACATTGTGTAGAAGTATCAACTTGAGACGTAGTCACCCACATAACAGAAGATGCAATATTACGTGTGAATAACTCCGCAGATAACTTTGGACGACTATGAACTACAATCATCGCACCACCAGAAGTTGACTCAGGATTTGCTCGAACTGTAGCTAAAATTTGATCAGTAAATCGAATACTAGCATCATCCCCAAAATCTGGGCTAAATCTCAACAATACAGATCCAGACTTAGACCAAGATACCTCTGACCCAAACCCGTAATAATACCCTGCATCGCTATGATAACTGCGAATCAAAGTCAATTTTGACCCAGCCACACTTGAATTAATGTAAGGAGCTAAAACCCCAGAATAAAGCAGCTTACTAGACTGAATCGTATTCAAACTGTAATTCTCTTGATCCTCATTGTGTAAATCAGAAATACCAGAACTATAATCCGAAATATACTCAAACCCATAATTAGAAAACCCTGAAAAAGATTTCAAAAAAGTAAGAGGGCCCTCAGTAATCCTACCAAAATGATTCTGAGTAAAAGAAATAGCATAATTAGCCGAGTCATAAACTGTTTTTATCTTCGTATTAAAACTAGAAGAAAGACTAGGTTCAATTTCATCAGGAGCAGGGACTCCAACCTTCTTACGAAAATCTACGCTCAAATCAGGAATAGGATTTAAGTAATCTAAAGTCCCCCGATAAATGTAAAAATCTTGAGTTGTATGAGAAAGTAAATAATAAAAAACATCTTGGCCTAACACCCATAAACTCACAGAGTAAATATCATTCAACCCCCAAACATTTGATCTAGCTTCTTGAGTTAAATAATTGCCTTGATAAAATTGAGGGACAGGGTTTAACCCTACTTGATAATCATCAGGCTGAGTAAGTACGAGCTCACTCTTTGGTAGTGGACGAATCTTCCCAGAACGAAAATCTACGTTCTCAGCCCAAACTAATTGACCCCCAGCTTCATCTAAAAAAGAAGGGTCTGTAACACTGTTAAGACCCTTAAAAACACGAATATTTTTCTCAGCCATTAGACCCTCACATAGCCATTAAACCTCGTACTAAAAGTTTACCTAACCAGAAAGCTCCATGTTTCTACGTCTATTGCCTAAACGAAGTTTTTTATTGTGCTCTTCTATCTGTTCAGGAGTAGCCAACGATGCTTCAACAACTGGGGTAATCTTGTAAGGTAAATGACCTTCACCACCTGTCGAGTTTACAATAGGCTTAAATCTAACTTTGTACGACTTCATTATTGCGTCATAATTACAATAAGGAATTAACTGAACCCGTCTACCTTCCTTAGCTCCCTCAACCATGTAATCGTTAGAGTAATACAACCCTAGTAACTGACCATTAACACCGCAATTCAATTGACCATCCGCTACATCAGGGTCATCAATTAAAGTCACAGCAACCATAGTTGTTCTACGACGATCATCTAATTCTTTCAAAGCATCTTCATACTTTTGATAAATTCTAACTTGCTCGTCTGTCCAACGAGACTTGTCAACAATCTGCTTAGTAAGACGCTGACCATTAAAACCTGTATGATCTCTAACTACAGTCTTCATATGACGAGGAAATTTAGATACCTTCTCGCCATAATTACGCAAAATAGTTTCATGATCTTTAGCTAACTGACGCTCAAAAGTAATCAAGTCTGTAGAAATTGTATACTCTAAAGAATGGATCTCAGCATCCCTCTCAGCAATAAGATCATCCTTCTCAGCTAACTGAGCTTTCAAAGTCTCTAACTGATGAAGTAAATCTTCTTGTTCAGGGGGTGCAGCAATCTCTGGAGAAATTTTCGAGTTCTTTGCCATTTTTATTTCCTTTTTTTAATTTATAAAATTAATAAAAAGCTAGAGGCCGAAGCCCCTAGCTATCTATTGAATTAACGAACAGCTTTTACGTGTATAACATCATTAGTAGCGTATACCCCATTAGCTAATTTAAAACCAGCCTTAGTAATATACTGACTACCTTCGCTATCTGACAACTCTAACTTAGGTAAATTCTGCAACAATGAATCTCTACCTTCAAGATCCTTATAAAGAGATGAACTCAACGAGTTACCCTTTGAATCTTTATAAGTTGGAGTCTGACCATTATCATGCAAAACAACAGTTCCACCATCATACTTACTAATATGAGGAGCAGGGTTTACTTCACCAAGCTGTGAAATTTCTTCTGAAGCTACCATGCCACCTTTTAAAAAAGTAGTGACTTTTGTAGTCTCATTATAAATTTCAATCTCAGAAGGTTCAAAACCTAACTCTTGAATCATATCTACAGTGCCATCGGCAACAGTATAAGTGTGTCTAAAAATTCCGTGCTTATCAAGTCCCATTTTCTTACCTCACTTCCTATAGTCCTGCTTGAGCAGTACAAGCTACTTCAAGTCGGATCAATCTTTCCTGAAAGCAAATTACTCCAGCAAATGGATTCTTATAACCAACAGTTGCTCTCTGATTCAAAGGATCTAATCCACCAGAGGAACCTAAGTCTTTTCTAATCAACATCATGCCCTGCTCACCAGTCAAAGGAATAGTAGCATAAGCATCCTGTGAAAAAATCAAAATAGGATAAACATCAGCTTTACTTCCAGCACCACCATCACCAGCAGTATAAAGAACATTCTCAACTGAAGGATTAGCAATTCCAGCATCGCGGAAAGGCTCATAATTAGTAGTCGAAATAAATCGGAAATTATCAACTTTTCCAAACTCATGAACGTCAATTAATTTAGTAGTAGCAGCATACGAACTTGAAGGAGCGAATCCAGGCAATGAACGTATATCGTACTCTAAGTCTGGAGTTATAACTGCAACGTATGAAGGCTCAATATCCACTGTACCAAAACTACCATCTGAACGCATAATCTCAGTAATCGGCATTCCTGCTCGACCATCAAGACCGTTCTTAAGTGCTCGGTTTACAGCATGTAAATCACCAATAGAAATTGGAGCTTTAACGTTAGCTCGGGAGTTAACTCCACCTGCATATACAACGTTAGTACCACCAGTAAGAATATTAAACATAGCCATGTCGCGCTCTTCAGCTTGAAGAGTAGCCAAGAATTGATTCTCACCAGTTTTTAAGTTATCTGCATCTTCAAAAATAGTCTCTAATAAATCAGTGTGCTCTAAATAATTTCCGTAGAAAACTAACTGAGCACTAACTTCTCTACGAGTAAGTTTACGTGCATCTGGAGTAACACCTTCAAGAAGGGGTACTGGAGTAATTACTCTAGCTGGGGGATTCCAAGCTTTAATATGAACTGTCTTTCCTTCACCGCTAGGCATCTCGATTTGCATAGCCATTTTTTGCCATAGCAAATGCTTAAGATTGTAGTCTAACCACTTGGGACTATAAAACGCGTCCCTGACCTCACGACGAAGATTATCGGTAGTATTTCCTGCTACACTCATTTCAATCTCCTTAAAAATAAATAATTAATGTTAAAACCTTTTCGACCTCTGTGCTCGATACGCTGCCAACTTAGCTTCAGGAGATTGTGGATCTACCGCAACCTTTTCTGTAGCTCGACCTCCAACCACTTGACCTTGAGCAGCTGTCTCTTGGCCTTGAGCGATTTTCTGTCTAGCAGCTTCCGCTTCACTTCGTGTCGCTTTAGCTGTTTCAGACTTCTTACTTTTTAAGCTTGCCTGAAACATATCGTGAACCAAATGAGAAAACTCTAATGAACCGAACCCAAATCTTTCAGCCAAATTATCAATCTGCTTAAAATTCTTTGGATCTTGCTCAAAAGCCTTAAACTCTTTCGAGTTAAAAACATTCACATCAATTCCACGATCTGTAAGACCTCTAACTACAGTTTGTCTCTGAGCTTCAGCTTCTTCCATTTGAAATTGCTGAACTCTTTCTTGAGCATCCCCATAACCAGAAAAATCTTTGACTAACTTGTTCAGAGCATCCGTAATCAAATACTGCATAGTTTGTGCTGCTTGTTCATCATCAAGGACATAGTCCCTTACAGAATCAGGTACATCATCTAAAGAAAGAATACTACTTACGTCATACTCAAACTTAAAATCATTACTAACTAATTCTTGATCACTCTTAATTTGTTTAAGACGCTCCGCTTTTCTAGCTTCCTCTGCCTCGCGTTGCTTAGCAGTTTCTAAAGCCTCCAAACGTTTTAAAAGTTCGTCAGTTCTGTCCGCAGTTTTAACTTCATTCTCTACATCGACTTCTTCTGATTTTGATTTTGTCGCAGCGTCTTTTTCTAACTCAGTAGAAACAGACTTACGATCTTCAACCTTGTTTTCAGATTCTTCGCCACTCGGAGATTCTTCGCCATCTTTCGACTCAGCCTTCTTAACCTCTTCGCCTGAATTTTTTACATTTGCATTAGGATCTAAATCCTTCTCTTTATACTGAACAGTGTCAGGCTCTTTTGTATGACGCTCATCTACGCCACTAGGCTGCTCAGTTATTGTTTGTACTGAGTGTCCTTTTCCGCTAACTTCTTTCTTACCATCTTTAAACTCTGTAAAAGGTTTCTTAGAGCCTGTACCTTCACGGTAAGCTTTAAGAGCACTAGTAGCAGTTGTACTCGCTGTTTCACTGCCAGAATTCATAGGCTGATTAGCCTCAAAAGTCTCAGACATATTTATTTCCTTTTGTTATTTAACTTTGAACTTTAAGCTGATTATATCTCTCCATGTGAGAACCAGATCTTAAAGCTTCTTCAAGTAATTCAGACTCATAAAGAGCCTTATAATTTGCAGCTTTTTGTACATCAGTTGGATCAATACTATTCTTCAAACGTAAGTAACAGACTAAAAGATACAACTTACGTTGAAACTGTAAAGGAATCCCATTATCTAAATAATGATCTTCAGTAAGACTAGTAGTTACTAAAGTAGTATTCGCAGCATCTGTATAATAAAGAGCATCGCGAACATAATCTAACTGAAACCTCTTATCTACCCCAGAAGCAGCTATCTCATTAGAGTCAGGAATAGGCCAAACACCAAACTTATAAAAACTAAGTTCATCATTGTAGTGATATAAAGGCGCACCAATTTGAAACCTAGACTGACCTGCTTCATCTCTTTCAAAAGTAGAGTTAGACCTCAACACTTCATCATCGCCGTTATTAAGTCTGTCCCTCCAACCTAAACGGATTAAACTTAAATAAGTAGGAACTTGATCATCATTACTAGCAGTAGAGGAAGCAGCTTCATTACCAGATATTACATTAATATTCATGCCGTAAATAGGTAACGGGTAAACCCCCTGATTTGCAACTGCAGGAATCAAAATACTATTCTTAAGAATCTTAGAATCTTGAACAAACTGAGTAACGCCTTCTTCAAGCTTTATTAATAAAGAAGTACGAGAGTACTTAGTAGCTTTCCCATCTCGTAATTCATCCGACACTAAATTTAGTATTTCTCTAATTTGCATTAGCTTCCGCCTCTACCATAATAAATAATTACTTCCCAATTACCTGTAAAACGGGCCCTGCGAAAAGCTTGAGGATTTTGCAAAAGACCTGCTTCCCCAATTTCAAAAATATCCCCTGCAGTAGCAGCTACCCCAGTGGTCTGACTATCATCATGGAAAAAAGTACCAGCACCTGTTGCCACACAACGTGCAAAAGCAGGAACTTTACCATCGTCAAATACACTATTAGGTAAAGCTTCCTTAGTTACACCTGAAAAACTAATAACTTTTTGGCCCTGTATTTTTCCGTAACCCATATGTTTATCCTTCTGCTACTATAACTGATCCGTCAAGAAGTCTAAAAACTTGACCCACTACAATAGGAGCATAAGTTTCTCCAACTACCTTTTTAATCTCTTCCGCTTCTTGAGCAGTAATGTCTACTACACCCTCAGCAGTTGAAACCTTTAACGCCAACTCATAACGTTCAGCTTTCTTTGCCCCTGTTAAGGTAGCATCCGTTCCACCAGAACCTAATAAAGCTCCTACTGCTGCCTTACGAAAAGAAAACTCTTCTTTATCATCTAACAAAATATTTTTGCCGTCTAAAGATTTCAAAATTTGATTAAAATTTACCCGAGGCATCGCCTACTCCTTTTTTTATTATTTGTAAAGAAAATTTCTTATAAATATTTTAACACAAATTTTTATTGACTTACGACATTAAATTAAAGAAATAAAATAACCTCTTTAAGGTAATGTAACAGCTTTAGGATACCCTACCACCCAATCCGTAGAAGATACCCCAGTTTGACCTTGACGATTCATGCCCCAAACATACAAAACCCGATTACGTACAAACCCAAAAGTCTTATCACCTGCAAAAACTTTTGGTACAACATCTCCTGCAGAAGAAGGAGCTGCATACTTAGCTGTCTCATCAAAAATTGGGGCTCCATATGAATAATACCAAATAGCGTTATTAGATTTTAAACGTAAAAAATCCCCATCAACATTATAATTACTATTAATATGACTTATAGCACTCGCAGATAAACCTGTAGTATCCGAACTAACAGGAAGCCTAATCGAATTATTCTGTTGAGCATTCTGAATATCAAAAGTAGTTGCAGGATTATAATTAGTTCCACCGTTTAAAAATGAAGATAAATGGTCTCTACCGTAATCCGTTTGAGGTGACGTAGAAGTAGAATAAGGTTGATTATATCCTTGAAGACCTGTATACCCTGTACCATCTGTAATCCAATGATTTCCAGTAATTGCCCAACCTTTAAATGTGTCTGACCAATTACCTTCAATACTCCAAAAACCTGAAGATTGATCCTCTAAAACCCACTCGTGTTGATTATACTGATCAGAAAAATTTGCACCATGTTTTACTATATCTCTACCCCCAACACGAGTCACTAAATATGGGGTAACTAAACCTCCTGCAATAGAACGAATATTTGAAAATCCTAAAGTATTCGATACAAGATTAAAAGTCATATTATACGCAACAAACTGAGTTGGGGAATTTCCATTAATTTTTGTGTAACTATCGTACCATGAACCTGATCCACCAAAACGTGAAGAATCCCCCTGACACCAAAGTTCGCCATTACTTGTAGTAACAAGAGCATAATAATTACCTAAAGCTATACTTGTTACTTTTACTCCTGTAAGAGTTGCCGTATCTAAAGACCCATGCCACACATAAGAAGCGTGTGGGCCTTCTACTAAACCGAGTGTATTTTGGTAGTTAGACCAATAAAAACCAAACGATTTAAGATTATAATAAGTACTATATGTGCCTCCCCACTCATTACCCCCTCTTTTCCAAAGTAATCCAGAAGTGTCTATAGCTAAAACTACAGGATCATATGAAGCACCTCTGACATTTGATTTCAATTCAAAATCCACAATATTGCGAGAAAAAGTAGAAGTAGTAGAAGTACTAGTAGTTTGAAGCGACTGCATCTCCAAACCTTTAAAAATATAAAACCCGTTAGTAGTTTCAGGCCTAGTAAGACCCAAAGCACCTGTTGTAGTTATAGCACCAAAAAGATAACCATCAGATTTTATTTTACTAAACCTAATATTAGAAACATTCCCCATATTAGAGTTATAAAAAGTTGTAACCCCATTCAAAGAAGAATAACTAGATGGAACAGCTGTAGGAAATAAAGCAGCTGCACCAGTAACATACTGGCTATCCCCTGCATAATACAACACCCCAGTACTAGATAAAAAAAATGTACCCCAAGATGTAGTAGCTACTTGAGTAATGCTAATATTGTTGCTAGAAAAATAAGTTATTTTAACAGGGTTGCCACCAACAGTCGTATACGTATCAGGGTAGCTACCTCCTAAACCAGAACAACGCCTTGTGTTTGTACCTGCAAAATAAACATCCCCATTTTGTTTTACAAAAAAAGACGCATTATCTCCAAAAGAAGCTTCAACAACTTCATTTGACTGAGGAACATACGGAACTTCCTCAGTAGAAAATCTAGAAACAAAACTAAATGGACGAGTTAACCTATTCATATACTAAGTAAAGCTAGTCACATTTCCAAATACAGTGTAAGTATTAGTAGCAGTAGCTAAGATAGTAAAACTAAAAACATCCAAACTATTCGCAGTACCTGCATTAGTACCACCTTGCCACTTTAAAGTTAAAGAGCTCTGACCAGCTATTGCAAGCCCAGTAATTTTATAAGGGTTAGCACCCTGATTAAAAACAACAACAACCGTTGTAGCATGAGATTGAGCTAAACTTAAATTTGCTAAAGTCAATGCTACGTCTGCGGTAGGACTAACTGTAAAATAAAAAACTTGGTTCCCATTATTAATATTACAATCTAAAGTTTGAGATGCTGACGGAGCCGATGTAATAACAGACAAATCATCTTGTCTAGGATTAAAAAACTCAAACCCTGATGTCGTAGATCTAACAGCATTACCGTTAGAGTAAGCAGCTGGAGTATCTCCTAACTTTAAAAAAGTAGTGCCGTGAGGATTAGTGGTATTACTAGTATGAGTTGTTAAATCATTAGAAGTAGCTGCCCCTATACCTGCTGCAGTAATACCATGAGGATTATTAGGGTCTTGAAGATGGTTTGATAAATTAGTATTAGTCGTAGCCAAAGCCCCAGTAGTAGCTGCCCCTATACCTGATGCTGTAATACCATGAGGATTACTGGCTGTAAGATGGGTTGATGGAGCAAAACCTAAAGCAGATGTATCTACAAATTCTAAAGCGGTACCACCAGAATTAACTCTAACCAAGTCTAAACTAGCACCAGTAAAACTAGCAGGAGTATCTGATAAAGAAACAAAATCAGATACGCCTGAACCACCACTAGCTACCCTAGTATCATCAGCTATAATAAGAGTACTAATATCTACCCTTTGAATAGCTACAGATTTACCAAAAGGAATCACTATAGAATTAGACGACCCATCTACTTGAGTACTGATATGAGGATCTAAAGTTAAATCTTGTGTACTGAGATTCTTAAATAAAATAGGTACATTCAAAGGCCAAAAGGGATAATCTAGTAAATCTATAACCGCAGCAGAAGTAGCAGTACACACAAAAGTCTTAGCCGACTTTGTTTGAGAAATACTAGAAGTAACTATCTCAGTAAGATCATCACGGTAATGAGAAACCGCGCGATAATTTCCTGAAAGATTATAACCTTGAAAAACCGCAGACTCTTTAGGGTGCAATACAAAAGACCCAGACGATGCTGTTGTATCGTTTGAATCTAATCTCTCAACTTGAGGATGGTCAGTAGAGCTTAAACCTCTGACAATAACGCGATGTGATGCAGAAGTATTTTTGATATAGAATCTAGACTCTTCATTCAAAGAAGCGTCTGTCAAACTAATAGGTAAAGTTAAAGCAATGTCTTGAGATGGGTTAGAAAATATAACATTGTGGTCATGACTACTAATAGTAGCTGTCGTATTATAAGAAGTAATATCAGGAGTCTGAGCATCTCTTATTACATCATAAACAGATGTAAACTCTAAAGCATTACCCGTAGAATTTACAGTAACAACATCACCCTCTGAAGAAGTAAAATTAGCAGGTGTATCTGCAAGACCAGTAAAAGTACTACTGCCAGAAGAAGATGCTGGTTCAAAAACTAAACCATTTGCAGTTGAATTAACTTTAACGTAAGAACCAGCCAAAGACTGATAAAACTCCAAGTTTCTTATATCTATCGTAGGATATGAACCATAATTGCCACCAACTATACCTTCTTTATACCACCATGACCCATTAAAAATTACTTTAATGTGTCGATAAGCAGTATTGTTGGTAAAATCAAAAACCTGAGGGCCTGACTGGTTATAAACTAACTGTTGATAAGACGAACCATCTTCAGGGAAAAACTGAGTAAAATTAGAACCATCTGTCGACCCAAGAACTTTAAAATCTTTAGCTGCTACTCTACTACTAACAAAAAGAGCCTCTACACTTATACTCTCTATAGTAACTTCTGAACCAAAGTCTATGACAACAAACTCATCCGATGCAACAGCATCAGTATCAGGTTCCCAACCAAACGCAGTCGCCTCACCAAGATCATCTATAACATTGCTAGGGCTACCGTTTCTAGTAGAACTCGCTGTAACAGGCATAGATGGTTGAGATAAATCTGTAGGAGAATATGTTGACGGAGTGTCTAACAAAGATAAAAATGTAGAAGCGGTATTAGGTTCCGCCCAAGCAGTATTACCATTACCATCCGAAGTAAGAACCTGCCCACTAGTACCGTTACTAACAGGTAAACTAAACGTAGTGTGATCTACCCCGTTACCTGCACCATTTATCCTCAAAGCCTTATTCGCACTAGAAGGGTTAGTTTGAGGAGCTGTAGCAAGTGATAAACTAACATCCTTCAAAGTATTAATAGACGAATTAGATATGCGACCATCTACCCGTAAATCACTATAATAAAGATTAGTACCTCCCTCAGCAATCTGTGAAGTATCTAAACTTACAATAGGGCCCGTATCACCATTCACAGAAACTACTGCATTAGGAATTAACTCCGTCCAATCTCCAGCATTTGTAGGTGCAGCATCATCGTTCAACTTAATAAAAGTTTGATTAGTCCCTGTAACAATAGCTATGTCACCACGCTCAGTAGTCAAAGCGTACTTAGCAGCTAAGTCAGCTACCACACTAGTCTGAGATATAGCTAATGGAGGCATTCTATAGCTAGGAACAACCCCAGATACTAACTCACAAACGCCATCATCCGCACCCCTCTGAGTAGCAAGAATATATCTCGTACTAAGATCTACGTTACCCTCTTGAAGAGTAGTAGCATTCAATGTGTTTGTTACATTCACATTACCATCTGGAAGAATCTGCATAAGGTTTGTAAAAGAAGAACCTGCATCCTCATACATACCCATTTCATATATACTTAATGCCCTAGCAGAAAAGGGATCATTAGGTAAAAAATGAATCATATAATGATCGTAAACAGTATTGTTCGTAAATGTAAAAACATCAGGAGAAGTTAAATCAATACTAGTGCTATCCCCCTCAACTAAAAGTGTCCAATCAGTAGGATTAAGATTAGTAGAAAAAGAACCTGAAGGCCCATTTTTACCATAAAACTTAAAAGATCTAATCGTACCAACAAGACCGAAAAATGCAGCAGGATCTACACTAACTAAACTAATTGCTCTTATAATCCGACCATGAACCCCGTTACCCTGCAAAGGAGTAAAACTAAACCCTCTAGCATTAGTAGCACTGTCAATATTAAATACCGCAAAAGTAAAATCACTCTCATCCCAAATCCCTGAAATTTGGCCATAACTTGGATTCCATCCCCAACTACTTATAGAGTGAGTTTGCTGATTCAAAAGATAATTTGTAGGGTTGCCACTTGGAAGAGCTCCAGTAGTGTAGTCATACCCAGTACCAAATACCATCCCAAGATCACCATTCCAAAAAAGAGTTGGAGCTTG
>Ga0181584_10001437_pt1 | contig 18038 bp, 16 predicted proteins | sample 071ome_30_FD_132462 | JGI IMG/M metagenome (GOLD analysis project Ga0181584, IMG submission 132462) | Coastal salt marsh microbial communities from the Groves Creek Marsh, Skidaway Island, Georgia - 071406AT metaG (megahit assembly) | ecosystem: Environmental > Aquatic > Marine > Intertidal... | reverse complement strand
CTTTTCGGGATCCCATGCAGCACCGCCCCATTCTCCCCCCCCGTCAAATCCAGGGAAAATGACCGTACCCGCTGTGCTTGGAGGGACAAATTGCCCACCGCTGCGAACGCTCATCAACTTTTCTTTCATGTTCCGATGGGTTTGACGTGAAAGTTTTGAGACATCCTCTTCGGTAAAAGACTGCCGCGCAAAAGGAGGGATAACGGTGGGAATGGGTTGAGTGGGCCAGGCTTTTTCTCCTTTCAAATCAGATGGAGGGAAGGATTTTTCCTGAATGGGAAAGAGAGGATGACCGGTTTCACGATGGAAGGCAAAAACATGTCCGGACTTGGTGATTTGAGCCACCGCTTCGACCTTTTTGCCCTCCACGTTGAGCTCAATGAGATTCGGAGCTGCAGGTAAATCTCGATCCCAGAGATCGTGGTGAACGACTTGATAATGCCAAATTCGCTTGCCGCTGCGAGCGTCTAAAACCAAGAGACAGTTCCCAAAAAGATTTCTACCGTGGCGATTGCCTCCCCAGAAATCGAATGCCGGTGAACCGGTAGGACAAAAAATCCAGCCACGTTTGATATCCAAGGACATGCCACTCCAGGTATTGGCTCCCCCCATTGTTTTCCATGCCTCCTCAGGCCAGGTGTCGATTCCCATTTCTCCTGGCTGTGGAATAGTATGGAAAATCCACTCCACGCTGCCGTCCAGCACGTTGTAGGCTCGTATATGTCCTGGCGCAGCAGGCCCGGGGCCTTCACTCACCCGAGTGCCGATGATCAGGCGATTCTCAAAAACAATGCCCGGTGTGTTGGAGAGCACAAAGAGCTGATCGGTTTCCCTCCCAAGCCCTTCCTTCAAGTCGACCCTGCCATTTTGACCGAAAGATGCGACGGGTTTTCCTGTGGCGCTATTCAAAGCATAAAGCCAATGACCAGCGGTGATGAGGATACGACGGTCTTGATGGTTTTTCTCCGATGCCCAGTGAACCAATCCGCGATTGACTCCTACAGGGTTTTGGCCTTCGAAGGGATCAAAAGACCACCGTTCCTTCCCTGTATCCGCGTCCAGAGCAAAAACTTTTAATTTGGGTGAGGTGCCGTAAAGAACGCCTCCAATTATCAGAGGGTTACACTGGATCTGAGATTGTCTTTTGGGATCTTTGGCTTCCGAGTGGTAGCGCCAGGCCTCAACCAGATCCTGCACGTTTTGTCGGTGGATGCTGGTGTCCGGGCTATATTGTGCATTGGTGGGATCCCCGCCATAAAAAGGCCAATCGGATGCCGTTGCGCCTAATTGGAAGAGGATCAGGACTCCCAACCAAACCATCCGTCCCGGGAGGATGCCCAAGCGCCAGTTGGACCTGGAGCGCCGCTGGCCAGTCTTCGGTGACTCTGAGGTTGCTGGAGCTTGCAGCATGCGGACCAGCATAAGACCTCAGCCTGAAATGAAAAGTTCAATCCCTGCGCCCTGGGCCCAGTCTAGAGACACTCTAAGGCGGAGGCGGATTCGATCGATGCCGGGATGGCCGTTGAGTGCTTTTTCCCTCCCTTGAAGTAGTGGAGGGATCGGAACCCTTTGCTGTAGAGGAGCGGAAGCACGCGTTCAAAATGTCGCCCGACATTTTCCGGGGCGTGAGCATCGGAACCGATGGTGAGGTCCACTCCTTCCTCGAAGGCCCAGTCCAGAATCATAGGGTCCGGGTGGAGTTCGTAGACTCCTTTGGACAGGCCGCTTGTGTTGACTTCCATACACGTATCGGATGTCGCGCAAGCCTTGAGGAACTCGCGAATTTCTGTTTCGAACCTCTGAGGAATGAAAGATCCAGGATCGATGGTTCCGTAAATACGAATCACATCGGGATGGGACATGCTGTGATACAAGCCTGATTGGGCAGCATCGGCGAGGTGCTTGAAATAGTCTCGAATGATGTCTTCGTCGGAGACCACTTTTCGATCTTCAAGCCAGTCATGGTAGGCTTTGAGCTGATGGTGAAGGGAGCCAAGGACAAAGTCAAAGGGGTGCGCTTGGAGCAACGCTTTCATTTCCTCGAGCTCTTCTGCCACGGGGAAGACCTCTGCTTCGATGCCGCATAATACTTCTGTGCCACATGCCTTTCCTTGCTTCCGGGCTTCTTCCACCAACTGGAAGTAATCCTCCAATTGACTCCGGTCCATGCGAATTCGTTGTCCCCCAAAGGAGGGTTGGTGCATGGGGATATGGCAGGTGAAGGTCATCAGATGAATCCCTTTCTGATTCCCTACCTTGAGGTAATCCAATGGGCTTCCAGTTGCATGGCCACATAGGGGCGTATGCATGTGACAGTCGACGATCATCTCACAGTATCGGTCTCGGACATGCTTCGGGGAATGGGTGCCAAAGGACCTAAATAAGAAACCTAGCGCACAACCCGAGCCCCGCCACCCTTCATGATTTTTTCAACTTCACTCAAGGTCGCCATCGATGTGTCTCCCGGGGTGGTCATGGCGAGTGCACCGTGCGCTGCGCCATAATCAACGGCCTGGGCGGCATCCTCCGTTGCCATGAACCCATAGATCAAACCTGAAGCAAAACTATCGCCACCTCCCACTCGGTCGAGAATTTCAAGATCTGGATAAGCTCTGGACAAGTGAAACTGACCGTTGGCCCAGCAAATGGCGCTCCAATCGTTGATGGTGGCGGTCTTGACAGCACGCAGTGTTGTGGCCGTTACCTTGAAATTAGGAAACTCAGCTGTGGCCTTTTCAATCATTTTCTTGAAGCTGTCGATTTCGATGGAAGAAATATTTTCATCCACGCCCTCCACTTCGAAACCAAGGCATGCCGTGAAATCTTCCTCATTTCCAATCATGACATCGACATACTGGGCAATGTTGCGGTTGACCTCCTGTGCCTTGGCATGTCCACCAATGGCCTTCCAGAGAGACGGGCGGTAATTCAAATCATAGGAAACCACCGTACCATGTTTCTGGGCAACTTTTACGGCCTCTTCAACAACACCTGCACTGGATTCGGACAAGGCAGCAAAAATACCTCCCGTATGGAACCATCGGACTCCTTGGTTGCCGAAAAGCTCCTCCCAATCAATGTCCCCGGCTTTCATCTGGGAGGCTGCGGTCAGTCCTCGATCCGGAGTGCCTACGGCACCGCGAATGCCGAAACCACGTTCGGTGAAATTGAGCCCGTTACGCACCGATCGACCAATGCCATCGTAGGGAACCCACTGAATCCACGAGGTATCTACCCCTCCCTGCAGAATGAAATCTTCCAGAAGGCGTCCGATATCATTTTCGGCAAATGCGGTGACGACTCCCGTGCGATAACCGAAGCACCGTCTCAAGCCGCGTGCCACGTTGTATTCCCCGCCACCTTCCCAGACATCGAAGGTGCGAGTGGTTCTTACACGGCCCTCACCGGGGTCGAGTCGCAGCATGATTTCCCCAAGGGACACAAGATCATATTTGCAGGATTCGGCAGGTTTGATGGTTAAATTTCCCATAGTTATTTCAGTATTCCTTTTCGTAAAAGCTCCCTCAAGAAGCCCAGCATTATGGGAATTCTGCGTTGAATTCAAAGCCTTTTTGAAGGACATCTTTTGAAAAGGCTTTAAGAATCAAATCACCTTGAGGGCGAGGTGCATCACCGCTTTTCATCCACTTCGGTTTCCATTATGCAAGGATCCATCTTGTTGGATTGCTTTTCCCCTTTTGAGGGTTAGGGTGTTTGAGTTATGTCCATGCCGTCCAGCTTTCCCTGCTTCTTTCTTGCGATGGTGTCCTTGACCCTTGCTGGTGCCCAAGAACCAACCATTCGGTTGGGGATGATTGGTTTGGATACCTCTCATGTCATTGCCTTCACACGCATTTTGAACGATGCAGCCCGGGAAGATCATGTCCCTGGGGGCAAAGTGGTCGCTGCATTCAAGGGAGGCAGTGAGGATGTTGAGGCAAGCTACTCACGAGTGGACCGATTCACGCAGCAGCTGAGAGATGAATTCCAGGTGGAAATTGTCGACACGATCCAGGCTCTTTGCGAAAAAGTGGACGCAGTGCTTCTCGAGAGTGTGGATGGCAGGCCGCATCTGGAACAAGCCAAGCCGGTGATTGCTGCTGGAAAACCGCTCTTCATCGACAAGCCAATGGCGGGTTCCTTGCAGGATGTCATCGAAATTTTTCGGTTGGCCAAAGAGGCCAACGTGCCGTGTTTCTCGAGTTCCTCCTTGAGATATTATCCCAGCCTTACCGAGCTCAAGAATCGTGATTTCGGGGATCTCAAGGGTGCCATTTCCTATGGGCCTTGCACTATCGAACCGCATCATCCGGATTTGTTTTGGTATGGAGTGCATCCTACAGAGGCCCTCTTTGCGGTCATGGGGCCAGGCTGTGTCTCTGTTTCCAGAGTCCACAGTGCGAACACCGACGTGGTCACCGGGCTTTGGGGGAATGGAAACACCGGGATTGTCTACGGCTTGCGGACGGGGCATACCCCATACAAGGTAACGGTTTTTGGAAGCAAAGCGGTCATCGCACAGGAAGGAGGAGGCAATTACGTACCGTTGGTGCGCGAGATCATGGCCTTTTTCAAATCGGGTAAACCACCCGTCACCGCCCGCGAAACGGTCGAAATGTTTGCCTTCATGGAAGCGGCTGACATCAGTAAAAGAGAGGATGGGAGATCCATCTCCCTGCATGATCTGATTCGCAAGAAAGGGGGCAGCTGGCTCCTCCCGTAACGGTGTCCGAGATCGGTGCGAGGTAGGCCCGTCATCCACTTTTTCGTCAAGTTAATCATGCTAAAGAAAATCATATTACATTTTTCCAGCAAAGTGCGGTTCATGCCTGCATGGAGCTGGATATGGATGTGGATAGGTGGATCTTTATTCACGCTCCTTGCACATGCAGGTCAGCATCTGGAGGAATGGGTGCAAACCCAGCAGAAAGTCCAGATGGCACTTCCCTCATCCATGGCCGCAACAGTCGGAGTGGGTGAAGGCGGCAGTGGGGTGATTGTTTCAGCCGAGGGCTTGGTGCTTACCGCAGCCCACGTCAGTGGGCCACCCAACCGAAGCATCCGCTGCATCATGCCTGATGGTCGTCGAGTCAAGGCTCGAACCCTGGGTAAATTTGAATTTGCAGATGCCGGTATGGTACAGATAGAGGAAGACGGGCCATGGCCTTTTGTTTCCATGGCTTCGGCGGGCAGCACGCGGGCTGGAGATTGGTGTTTTGCTCTAGGGCATCCAGGTGGCTACCAGGCAGAGCGTGGTGTGGTGCTGAGGGTGGGTAAGGTGATCCGGACTCGCAGCAATCTGATCCGCAGCGATTGTGAATTGCTCAGGGGGGATTCCGGTGGGCCGCTTTTCAATCTGAAAGGTCAGGTCATTGGGATTCATAGCCGCATCGGTGAACCCCTGGACGACAATTACCATGCCCCCATCGATGCTTTTCACAAAACATGGGATGCCCTGTTAGCAGTAGAGGTCTTGACAGGTTTTCGAGAAGATGGCCAGCAGGCCTATCTGGGTGTGGTGGTTCAGGCTCATGAAAAGGGACTCCTGCTTGAGGAAGTGCGGAGGGAGAGTGCCGCTGAGGCTTCAGGCATGAAGGAGGGGGATATTCTACAACAGGTGGATGACCTGCCGCTCGAGGATGTGGATGAATTGCGTTGGGCCATTGGTTCGCGTGCTCCGGGTGAAACCGTTCGCTTGCGCTACCTGCGTGATGGTGTTCCCGGCCAATTGGATATTACCCTGGGGAGATCCCAGCGTCGTCATCGGAGGTCTTTGTGATGGGGTATTCCACGTTAAATTCCCGAGCCTTTGGCCGCTGGATCGCTTCACATGCGGTGATTTTATTAGGTTCCTTTTGCGGAGAAGACTCTCTCCAGGCAGCGGAGGATTATTTGGATCGTAGCGAGCGTGTCAACGGATGGAAAACGCGCAAAGCTTTTGAGTCTTTCTACGAGGACAAACGAGCTTCGGTCGTTGAAATACTCGAGGCGGGTCACCAGATCGCACTGGGTACGGTTGTTTCGTCGATGGGGCATATTGTGACCAAAGCCAGTGAGTTTGGTGAGGCATTGGAGGTGAGGGATCATACAGGCAAACGTTTTGTTCCATCGTCCATTCGAGTGGATGCTTCCAACGATTTGGCTGTGATTCAAATTGACGGAGCTCAATGGCAACCTCTCTCGTGGGCATCGCCATCGAAGGTCGACATGGGGATGTGGGTTGTTTCACCTCACGAGGATGAAACCCAGATCAGGGTGGGTGTGATCAGCACCTTGCCCCGTGAAGTCACTCGAAAGCCCGGGGCTCTGGGCATCAAGTTTTCCCGCTTTTTCAGAAGACAGCCTTCGATTCTAGAGGATGAAACATCACAAGGTCTTCGGGGTGCGCGCATTGACGAGGTAGTGGATGGCAGTGCTGCGGACCAGGCGGGGTTGAAGGCCGGTGACCGCATCACGCGTGTCAATGAGAGGGATGTTGAAGCATCCGGGGACGTGATTGAGGCCATCCAACAGTATGAAGCGGGTGAGGTCATCACATTGAAATATCAGAGAGGGGAGGAGTCCTTGGTCGCCAAGGCAACGCTGGGCTTCTTCGATGCCACTTTCCCCGATGCTGATTTGAACATCACCCTCAGCGGGGATATTTCCAAAAGGCGAACTGGTTTTCAGGAAATCCTTCAACATGACATGCCTCTGCCGCCCAAGGCAATGGGGGGCCCCTTGATGAATCTTCAGGGGGAATTGGTGGGGATCAATATTTCCCGATTCGACCGAGTCGCGACCCTTGCCTTACCTCTGAAACTGGTTCAAGACTTCCTGGAGATGGACCCTGATTTTCCCTCTTTGCCCTGAAAGGAAAACCTACGCCTCGCTTCTTGCTCAGGCTCGCGGGCCGATTATCGATCCCCCGTCGCAAACCAGATTCTGCCCGGTGATCATGTCTGATCCTGTGATCAGAGCCAGGACTGCCATGGCAACGTCCTCAGGCTCACTGACCTTTCCGAGTAAAGCCTTCTCTGTGTGGGTCTGCATGGCTGCTCCGTAGCGCTCCCCTAGGCCCTTTTGAGTCCATTGATCGGCAATAAATCCGGGAGCGACGGCATTGACACGGATCTTGGGTGCCAGAATGCGAGCCATTGAAAGGGTCATGTTGATCAGCGCTGCCTTGGAGGCGCAGTAGGCCAGTGAACTGCCATTTCCTGTCATGCCAGCAATACTGGTGATATGTATGATCTCACCACCTTCCGTGGATGCCTCAAGCCATCGCCGTGCGGCGCGTACCATGTAGAAAGGTGCCTTCACATTGGTTTGCAGGACACGATCCCAGTGGTCTTCTGACAGGGCATCCAGATCATCAAATCGAAGAAAGTTGGTCGTGGCTGCATTGTTGATGAGAATGTCCAGTTGACCCCAGTGTGCGATGGTTTGATTGACCAAGCTCCGGCAGGCGGAATCCTCGGATACGTCCGCACGCAAAATGATGGCTTTTCCTCCATGGCTCTCAATCCAAGCAAGAGTCTCCTGTGCCTGATCTTCCGAGTCCCTATGGTTGATGACAACTCGACAGCCGCGTGCAGCCAGCTGCTGGGCAACCGAGCGACCCACCCCTCGGCTGGAACCCGTGATTAAAGCCACCTTATTGCGTATGTCCATGGAGGGATTCTTGCTGGTCATGCGACCTTGGCAATGATTATTCTTCTTTCATGTTCTCCAGTTTTCCTATGGGCCGGTTTTTGATCGTGATCATGGGGGCACTGCTCGAATGGGTAGCGGGTGCCGCTGCGGGTCCTCTGCCTGTTCCGGCAATGGCAAATCAACCCAACCTGATTGTCATCCTTGCCGATGACCTAGGTTATGGAGACTTGAGTTGTTATGGTAACAAGCGTTTTGAGACCCCTTCGCTGGATCAAATGGCCAGTGAGGGGATGCGATTTACCGATTTTCACTCCAGTGGACCCGTTTGTAGTCCTACCCGGGCTGGGTTGCTCACGGGGCGCTACCAGCAGCGAAGTGGTATTCCAGGGGTGATCAATGCGGCCTTTCAGGCCAATAGGCATCATGGCTTGTCTCCTGAGGAGTGGACTTTTGCCGAAGCCCTCCAAGGGCAAGGCTACCACACTGCCATCTTTGGTAAGTGGCATCTGGGTTATCGAGCCGTCTTCAACCCCATCCACCATGGCTTTGAGGTCTTCAAAGGCTATGTCAGTGGCAATGTGGATTACCATGCCCACATTGATCGCATGGGGGTCAAGGATTGGTGGCAGAATGATCTGCTTGCCGATGAAACCGGTTACACAACCGAACTGATTACCCAGCACGCGCTGAGCTATCTTGAAGCGCATGCCGAGGATCGCTTTTGCCTCTACCTGGCTTATGAGGCTCCCCATGACCCCTATCAAGGACCTGGGGATCCTCCGATTCGTGTGGAGGGTAAGGTGGTTTCCAATCGTTACGAACCAGGTCGTATCCCGCGAGCCTATAGAGAAATGGTTCAGACCATGGATCAAGGTATTGGCAGGATTCTGACATGGCTCAAGTCCCAGGAGTTGGATCGTCAAACTCTGGTTTTCTTCTTTTCGGACAATGGGGCCAATCGCAATGGAAGCAATGCTGGGTTGAGAGGCTTCAAGGGAGGATTGTATGAAGGGGGGCATCGGGTGCCTGCCATTGCTTGGTGGCCTGAGACGATTCCTTCCAATGTCATCTGCAACGATTTGACGATTAGTCTGGACGTGATGCCCACTTTATTGGAATTGTCCGGCGCATCGGTTCCGGCAAATCATGTGTTGGATGGCCTGAGCTTGACACAGGCATGGACGCATGGATCCCTGCCTCATGCCGATCGTCTCCTTTTTTGGTCCTATGGTAACTACAAAGCCATGCGTCAGGGGTCCTGGAAATACCTTGTTCAAGAGCAGCGTGGCCATGGCGAAGAACTTTATGACCTGAGCGATCACTTGGATGAATCACGCAATGTGGCTAGTCAACATGTGGAGAGAGTTCAATCCATGAGGCAGGCATACGAGCGCTGGCACGCTTCGGTGATGGCGGGTGCACGCGTCCAAGATACCTCTCGGCACTGAATAATGTCCTGTTAAGCTTGGATCCATCTCCATCTGGGCTCTTGCCAAGAGCCTGCTTGAAATCCGCTCTCCCATCCGTTATCTCGTTGGTCATGGGAAGACAATGGCTTCACTCCAAAAAGGCAGTTGCCTCACTCAAAAAGGCGCAGGCTACGGGCAAACTTGTTCGTGAGATCGTTGTGGCAGCGAAAGCGGGAGGTTCGGATCCTGACATGAATCCCCGCCTGGCTCAGGCCTGCGAGAAGGCGCGCAAAAATAGTGTTTCCAAGGATGTAATTGAACGGGCATGCAAAAAGGGAGATGGCAGTGATGGCGCAGGTTTGAGCTCCCTTTACTTCGAAGGTTACGCCCCTCACAAGGTGCCAGTGATGATTGAAACCCTCACCGACAACCCCAATCGCACAGCTCCTGAAATCCGCGTTCTTTTCCGTAAGGGACAGTTGGGGGCCCCAGGAAGCAATAAATTTCTATTTGATCAGGTGGGTATGGTCGAAGGATGGCCTGAAGAGGCGTCGCAAGACCTCGAAGAGGTAGCCATTGAGGCGGGTGCCAATGAAGTCGAGTCCCTCACTCATGCCCAGAATGATGACATCCCCGCGGAGGTGACTGGGGCACGTTTTCTGTGTGATCGCACCGAAATCCATGCGGTTTCCAAATGGTTGGCAGACCATGGCTGGAAAGTCGTAACCAGCGAGCCTGGCTTTGTGCCCAAGAATGTCTGCAGCTTGAGTGAGGATCAGATGGATGAGGTAGCTGAATTTCTCGAAGCCCTCGATGATCATGATGATGTGCATCGAATTTGGGCTGCACTTCCCTGAAAACCAACCCTGAGTCCAGCCCAGGCATGGATTGTCTGCGCCGCAGCGTTGCCTTCACCGATGGGCAGCCAGCGCTTCTTCCATGAATGCATAGGCCTCCAGACGTATTTCCATAGGAAAGTCATGGCCAACCAGTGGATAAACTGCCTTTAAACCCGCGGGTTTGCCCAGGTTCTTAAAAACGGGTTGCACGGCTTTCACGATTTCACGAACGCTTTCCACTCGAAAATTATCATCCTCCACGGGTGCGCTGATAAAAATGGAACGAGGGGCAAGGGAAGCAATCAACTGGTCGAAGTCAAAGGGCAATGCATTGATGGGATGGTCGAGGAGGCGAGGCATGTAACGCCGACTGGTCCATCCACGGATGTCCCCTCCCTTGTAGTCTACGAATCGATCAAATCCGCAACTGCTGACCACGACTTTGATGCGCTCATCCCACACTGCTGTGAAAATCGCATTGTGACCGCCCAGTGAATGTCCGATGGCTGCGAAGCCCTCAGGTTGCACAAAGGGAAGTGTCTCCAACAAGTCTACTCCACGACGATTGTCATAAATCGCCTTCATGGAACCGCTCAGGTAGCCCAGTTGATCCAGATCAGGCTGATATTGGGCGAGCAGGGGGTAAGCTGGGGCAAGGGTGACCCACCCACGTTCAGCGAGTTCATGCGCATACTCTCGTCCGGGGCGGCCTCCCAAACCGAGTACCACTCGATGGCCGACGCGATCGTCGGTGGGATGCAGGCAAAGGGCTGCAGGTAATTGGGCTCCTTTCATCAAGGCGCGTTTTGGAATGCAAAGAAAGGCTGGTGTCACAGCACCTGGGTCTGTTTCGTATTCGATGAGCCTTCGTATGTAGGACCCCGCATCGACTTCTTCCAGTAAGGTAAACTTAGGTGGCGCCAAAGGTTTTGAGGGAAGGGGGCCCATGACCGTTTTCATGGCATCCTTCAACACATCCTTTTGCTTCTCCCAAAGTGCTTGAGGAGTTTGAAGTGGTTGACCCTCAATCTTGGCTGCTTTTGCAGGCCATAGATTTCTTGAGGGGGTGATGGGCTGCGCAATCAGTGCCGATGCATAAGGATAAAGTAGGCCCCAAATGATGAAGATCCCATTGCCAAGCCAGATTTTTTGCCTGGGATTGCAGTGTCTCATGGGCTGTGACTTTCGACATGAAGCTTCCCCTGGGGTAGCTCGGTCACCATCGAGCACATGCTCTTACAACCTACTTTGAGCCCCAGAGGTAAGCCCAACCACTTGGAAGGAATCAGGGACCCATGTGGCCAGAGGTCTTTCCAGTTTTTCCCCAACATTTCAGCTGCCCGAACAATGCCATCGATCGGCTTGAGAGCGGATCCGGCAAAGTTGGATTGGCCCGGCTGGCGAACGACTTGGTCGGCGCCAACCTCCACTTCCAATCCCGCGATGTGGTAGCGACCGGGAGGAGATCCCGCTGCTGCCATGGCATCGGTGGTGTAGTAAATTTGGGAAGCAGGAATCCAACGGTGCAAGCACCGGAAGAGAGTCGGACTGAGGTGGATGCCATCCGGGATCAGTCCGGTGATCCATCTTGGTGGGTCGAGTGCACGAAGGAGAATGTTGTCATGACGGTCGAGTTGTTGCGGGCAGGCATTGCCAAGATGAGTCAAGGCTCGTGCACCGGCTTGGAACGCTTCATGGAGCGTCTGAGTGTCTGCGTTGGTGTGTCCCAGACTGACGCGTATGCCCAGTTTTTTGGCTTTTCGGATGAATGCCATGCTTCCCTTACGTTCGGGGGCCAAGGTGAGCAGGACAGGGTCTGCCTCGGTGATGGATCGGATGTGTTCCAGATGCTCTGGCTTTGGGTCCTCCATGCATTGGGGATCATGAGCGCCTCGATAGCCAGTTTCAGGTGACAGGAATGGACCTTCTAGGTGCCAGCCCAGAATATGATTGGAAAGTAAGGAGCTCTTTTTTGTAAGTGCCTTCAGATGGGTCAGGCGGTCCATCATTTCCTGCCAAGGGCAGGTGATAAGGGTCGGGAAGAAACCGACACAACCGTCTTTCTTCAGAGCCCAGGTGGCGTGTTCCATGGCCTCCTGTGTCAGCCCGCTTTGCTGGAAATCAATGCCCGCATAACCATTGACCTGACAATCTATCCATGGAGGCAGGATCCATTTGCTGGAGGCAACCTCATTTGGGAGAGTGTGGATCTCACGGATCCAACCGTTCTCAAACACCACTTCAATGGACTTGCCGCTTTTCCAATGCCGACCCCGAATAAAAGAAGCTGATTTCATGAAATCAATGGAGGTTCGAATCGTTTTTTAAGGGTTTTTGCACCACGGTTCCAGCGTGGGGTCCATCACTTGCAAGGGGGCGGTGCGTATCCATTGGTTCAACTCGTTCATGGAGATGGATTGAGTTGCCCCATGCTGGGTGGTCACCATGGATCCAAGGGCACATCCTCTTCTCAGGCAAAAAGGCAAAGGGTCTTTGGCCAACCAATGATGGACAAACGCTGCGGTGGTGGCGTCGCCTGCACCAATGGTCTCGAGTGCCTGCACTTGAAAACCGGGTTGGTAAACGATCTGACCTGAGCAAGTCACGGCAAGGGCCCCTTTGCTGCCAAGCGTCATCACAACACCCTCAAGATGCCAACGTTCGAGTATTTCCACGGCGCGATCAGGTAGGGAATTTGCTTTCAGTTCAAAGGTGTCAGCAACCCAACGGGATTCCTCTTCATTGCATTTCATCCATTGGGCCATTTCCAGGGAGGCATGAATGGTTTCCCTGGAATAGCAGTCTTTTCTGAGATTGAGATCGTACACGATCATGGCGTCCTCTGGAAGGCTTGCCACGATTTGTTTCAGCGTCTGCCTTGCCCTCAGAGAGCGCTGAACCAGGCTCCCGAAATAAAGAACTTTAGCCCTGGGGACCAGGAGCTCTGTCTCGTTCGGGAGGAGGATGTCATCGTAGGCCACTGATTGGAGAATGTGGTAATCGGCATTACCAAAGCCATCCAGCTGAATTTCCACAGTGCCTGTGGGCTGATGGGCGTCCTCTTGGATGCAGGAGGTGGAGAGTCCCAACTTTTGGATTCCCAGCAGCGCCTGTTGACCAAGAGAGTCCTGACCGACTCGTGAAATGATTTGAGTGGGGTGACCAAAGGCCTGCATGCGGGCAGCAAAATTCAGAGGTGCTCCCCCCAGGGCAGGTCCGTCTGGAAGAAGGTCCCAGAGTACCTCTCCAAATGAGAGAATCGGCCTATGCAAGTCGGTATCCATGGCGATGTAGCCTTACCTCCATCTCCCTCCCAAGAGGGTTTCCTTTGTGGGAGTCTCAATTTGCTCGGAAGCGGGCATACGAGTCAAAGCAAGATTTTTCCACCCTGTTGTTCGGATAGAAGCGACTTGAGATATTGCATCCGTCGATGACCTTTGCAACCATCGTGTGCACATCATGACAAACCATATCAATCGATTTTCTTTGGAAGGCAAAGTGGCGTTGGTTACCGGAAGTACTAAGGGATTGGGGCTTGCCATGGCAGGTGCGCTGGGGGAGGCCGGTGCCAAGGTTGCCATCAATTATTACAACGATGAGGAAAAGGCGCTGGCGGCCCGTGAGCGCCTTGATCAGATGGGCACTCAGACCAAACTCTTCAAGGCGGATGTCACAGATGAAAAGGAGGTCAATCAGATGGTGCATGCCATTGAAAAATCCATGGGGCCGGTGGATGTGGCAGTGATCAATGCAACCTGTGATCAACCTCATCATCCCATCGAGGAGTATTCATGGGAGTTCTACCAATCCATGCTCGACTTTTTCATCAAGAGCCCTTTTTTGATCACCCGTGCAATCTTACCTGCCATGAAGCGCAGTGGATGGGGGCGAATCATCAATATCGGCTCGGAGGTTTTTCATCTTGGAGTGCCTGAGTTCAGTGCCTACGTCGCCGCCAAGGGGGGGCAAAACGGTTGGACTCGGAGCATGGCCAGAGAATTGGCCCCCTTTGGGATCACGGTGAACATGATCTCACCAGGATGGATCCCTGTAGAGCGGCACGACAAGGAGCCTCAGGAATGGAAGGACGCCTACCTGCCGACCATTCCGATTGGGAGGTGGGGGATTCCCGAAGATCTGGCGGGTGCGGTGACCTTTCTGGCGAGCGAATCCTCGTCTTTCGTCACCGGCCAGAATCTCCATGTCAACGGCGGGTTAACCCTTCACTAGAAACAACACCCTTGATAATGAGGGTCGCGGTGGATGCTTCAGCGCGTTCTACCGCCTAGCATGCAGCAAAGCTGTGGGGCCTTAGCTTGACGCCATCCAGATTATTTGACATCAAATGAGCCAAGCCTTTCCGTTGATATGCCCCTGCAGAAATCCTTCTGATGCGAAGGGATTGGGCCTAACGTGTAGAAGCCCGAAGTCGAAATTCCATATTAGAACATGATGAAAAAGCGCGTAATGATGGCGGCTGCTCTGGTGGCCCTGGTAGTGAGTTGGGTTGGATGTGCCCCCTCAGGTGGTGGTGATGACAAACCCAGGTTTGCTTTCGTGACCAATATGCCAGCCTCTTTCTGGGTCATTGCCCAGAAAGGCGTTGAGAAGGCCGGTGAAGACCTGGATGTTCATGTGTCGGTGGACATGCCTGCTGATGGAGTGACAGGTCAGAAACGTGTGCTGGAAGACTTGCTGGCCAGGGGGGTCCAGGGGATTGCGGTGAGCGTCATCGACCCTGCCAACCAAACGGATATTCTCAACGAAGTCGCTGGTCGAACCACGTTGATCACCCATGATGCGGATGCTCCGGATTCCGAGCGAATGGTTTATATCGGTATGGATAACTATACGGCGGGCCGTATGTGCGGTGAGCTGGTTAAGGAAGCTTTACCCAACGGTGGCAAGGTGATGATTTTTGTAGGACGTGTGGAACAGGACAATGGCCGTCGACGGCGACAGGGAGTGATCGATGAGTTGCTGGGGCGGGACCCTGACCCCATGAGGTTTGATCCCCCAGATGCCTCGCTCACCGGCAATGGTTACGAAGTTCTGGGTACGCTGACCGATCAGGGTGATCCTGTTCGGGCCAAGGCCAATGCGGAAGACACGCTCTCAAGGCATCCAGATGTGTCATGCATGGTTGGACTTTTTGCTTACAACCCACCCGCCATCCTTGAGGCCCTGTCTCAGGCAGGGAAACTCAACCAGGTGAAAATCGTCGCTTTTGATGAAGCCGATGAATCGCTTCAGGGCATTTTGGATGGAACGGTTCATGGAACGATTGTTCAGAATCCCTACATGTATGGTTACAAGTCCATTGAAGTGCTCAATGCCATTCATAATGAGGACTTGAGCGTGATACCAGATGACCAATTCATCGATATCCCAGCCCGTTTCATTCGCAAGGACAACGCACAATCCTTTTGGGATGACCTGAAGCAGAAAACGGGTGAAGGGTGAATGCCGCATCCACAAGTCACGCACCACGCCAAGCCTCGAACGCGGGAGAGAACTTGCTCCAGGTTCAAGGTATCGTCAAAAGCTTCCCCGGTGTCCGAGCACTCAAGGGTGTTCATCTCAACCTCTCTGCAGGTGAAGTCCTGGCGGTGATCGGTGAGAACGGTGCCGGTAAGAGCACCTTGATGAAAATCCTTGCTGGAGTCCAAACCCATGATGAGGGAACGATTCGGATCGATGGCTCTCCAGTTCGATTTCATGGAGTCGAAGATGCCCTTGCCCAAGGGATTGCGTTGATTCATCAGGAACTCAACCTGGCTGACAATTTGGATGTGGCAGCCAATATCTTTCTTGGCCGTGAGCCTTTAAAAGGTGGCCTCTTGGATACGGCGACCATGCATCGGGAAGCGGGAACCTGGCTCTCACGTGTCGGGCTCTCGGTGGACTCCTCTACGATCGTGAGCACTTTGACCATTGGACACCAGCAGCTCGTCGAAATTGCCAAGGCTCTCTCAGTCAATGCGCGCGTATTGATCATGGATGAACCCACCTCCAGCTTGAGTCAGCACGAAACCGAACAACTCTTCAAGGTCATTGAGGATCTCTCTTCCAAGGGAGTTGCCATCGTGTACATTTCTCATCGTCTCAGTGAGGTCAAGGCGCTGGCGGATCGAGTGGTGGTGCTCAGGGATGGCGAAAACGCGGGAGATATCGAGCGTGATGCCATCAGCCATGACCAAATGGTTCGTTTAATGGTTGGCCGCGATATTTCCCAATATTATGCACTCAAGGAGCGTTCGTTCGGAGAGGTGGTGATGAAAGTCAATGGGCTTCGTACCCCTCAAAATCCCCTTCACGCACTCGATTTTGAGCTGCGAAAAGGAGAAATTGTCGGGATCGCCGGGCTGGTGGGTGCAGGTCGCACCGAAATGCTTCAAACCCTCTTTGGGGTGACTCCCGCTTTGGAGGGAGCCGTTGAAATGGATGGGCAGGTCCGCCTCATGCAGAGTGCGCGGGATGCTATACAATGCGGACTCGCATTGGTGCCGGAAGATCGTAAACAACAGGGCCTGGTTCTCGAAATGGCCGTCAAAGAGAATATGAGTCTGGCCAGTCTGCGCCGCGATCAACATCGAGGGTTCCTCAATCGCAAGAAGGAACAGGCCATCTGTGACGAGATGATGGGAAGCATGCACATCAAGACACCGTCGGACATGCAGCAGGCCCAATACCTCTCTGGGGGTAATCAGCAAAAAGTCGTGCTCGGAAAGTGGCTGGCCATGAGACCCAAGGTCCTTCTTCTGGATGAACCCACACGAGGCATTGATGTCGGCGCCAAGCAGGATATTTATCGACTCATGGAACAACTGGCGCAGGAAGGTGTTGCCATTCTTTTTGTCTCAAGTGAAATGGAAGAAATCATCGGGATGTCGGACCGAGCCCTGGTCATGCATGAAGGGCGACTTTCAGGCAGCCTGAAGCGTCACGAGCTGAACGAAGAGTCTGTCATGCAATTGGCCACAGGTGGCGATCACATTGCGGATTCTCCTGCCGCATGAAGCCAATAAAATGAAAAAAATATACGGAATTCTAGGCATTTTTCTAGTGGTATTCATTCTCACTGCGGTGATGAGCTCCAGCTTTCTTACGCCCTACAACATGGAGCGACTGATCCTGCGTACCTCCCTGTTCGGTATCATCAGCATCGGCGTTGCCTTTGTGATCATCACCAGTGGTATTGACTTGTCCATTGGCTCCGTGATTTGTCTGATTGGTTGCGGGCTTCCGTGGCTTTTAACGAAAATGTCATTGTCGCTGCCTGTGGCCATCCTTGTGGTCATGATCACCGTTGTCCTGATCGGTCTTCTTCATGGGTTGCTGATCACCAAGCTCAAGCTTCAACCATTTGTCATCACACTATGCGGGCTGTTGATGTATCGCGGCATCACTCGAGGTTTTACGGGTGATCAGACCCAGGGCTTTGGCCAGGTATTCAAAGGGTTGAGGTGGCTGGGAGAGGGGCGCGTTTCCATCCCCGGGATTCCCCTGGAGACTTTCGGCATTCCGGTGCCTTTTTTCATTCTTCTCATCGTGGCGATCTTGGCTTCCATTTTCCTGAACCGAACCATTTATGGCCGCTACCTGCTGGCTCTTGGGCGTAATGAGCAAGCCGCCCGCTACAGTGGGATTCACACCGACAAGATGATTGTGATGGCCTACTTGATTTGCGCCGGATTGGCGGGCCTTGGAGGGGTTCTCTTCATCTTGGATGTCAATTCGGCTCAACCTGTTGACTTTGGCAATTTCTACGAACTGTATGCCATTGCCGCCGCTGTATTGGGTGGCTGTAGTTTGCGTGGGGGGCAGGGTACCATTCTTGGCGTTGTGATCGGTGCAGCTCTCATGCAGGTTTTGCGTAACATGATCACCCTCGTCGATTGGATTCCGACGCATATCGAATATGCGGTGATTGGTGCCGTGATTCTGGTTGGGGTCGTCGCCGATGAACTTGTCAAGCGCGTGGCTGCGGCTCGCAAGGCAGCAGCCAGCCGAAATTAGTGGCTTTCATTTAAGATTTTATCTCAAACCTGGTCTCTGAATGGCTTCAGATACCAGTTTTTCGTCCTGAGACAAACCTCCTTGAAATGGTCTGCCGTCATAAGGACACAGGGAATGAGATACAGGGTGATGGTCG
>Ga0181584_10001436_pt1 | contig 18040 bp, 12 predicted proteins | sample 071ome_30_FD_132462 | JGI IMG/M metagenome (GOLD analysis project Ga0181584, IMG submission 132462) | Coastal salt marsh microbial communities from the Groves Creek Marsh, Skidaway Island, Georgia - 071406AT metaG (megahit assembly) | ecosystem: Environmental > Aquatic > Marine > Intertidal... | reverse complement strand
TCGACCGAAGCATGACGTTGCAAGGTTTCCCAATTGGGACGACGACCCGACCCAAAGGGTTGTGTCGAAACCGAGAAGACCGAATTCGGCAGGACTAATCGATCAATTGACTGCATCCGAGCCAAGTGGATGCTCGACGGGTGCTCCACGCTCGACGAGGTCGTCGCGAGGCTCCAGGCCGCCGCTACGGGCTACGAGAGGCTCAAGGCCGAAGCATACGAGCTCCGAGATCCCATCTGCGACGATTATGGATTTCTGAGAAAGGTCAAGAAGCCAGAGAAGAAGAAGAAGAAGAAGGCGGCGGACAAGGGCGAGGAGGGCGAGGAAGGGGCCGGGGCCAGCAAGAAGAAGACCAAGACGGGGAGCGGTGATGGTGATGAGTAGAGACAGTGGGCTGCAAGGAGCACACGATCAGGTAGATGGCGAGCGGGAGAGCTTCGGAGACCCCCGACCCTGACCGGATCCTGAGAGATCGAATCGCCCGATCATGAATCTGGGCCGCGTATCTTGAGCTTTTAACGCCTCGGCAGCACCAGCGCCACTCCCAAAGTCTGTTTTCTTCGTAGTCATCCATTTTTCTCTCCTTCGAGGTTGTCGCTCGCTGCTGTGTTTGGCTGCGCGACGACTCCTAGGAGCAGGCCTCCTTTATTTCTCGACCCCACGGAATTCTGTTTTTCCCGACCGACTCGAGACCTCGTCACGACTGCGCATACGGAAGCTAGCTTATACGACACACAGACATGAACGTCTCGAGACTCGTTCAGAAGAATCCGAGGCCCACGAGGCCAACGCGATCACCGAACGCGCGTCAGGTGCAGACCCAGGCCGCTGGAAGGGACGACCGCCAGCCGGTTCGTCACACAGGGGGCGAGAACCTGTCCAAGAGCGATCGGATGAGCGCGCGTCAGGTGAACAACGCCAAGGAGAACTCCAACTCGGCCATGACGTCGGCGCTCTACAGGAAAGCCCTAGCCCCGTCCACCTCGTACCCCACGCCGAGCGCCCGTGTCGCCCCGTCGCCGTCGAGGCCATCGATGCGGTCGATGCCGTCCGGGGCTCAAGACGATGACGAGGAGATCCTGAGGGTCGTCGATCATATGAACATGGGCTCGACCACGCGCGCCGTCATCCTCGCCGGAGGCGAGCAGAAGAACCCGTTGACGCAGTATCGCGCCATGCCGGCCGTGCCAATCGGATCATGTATGATGCTGATCGACGTGCCGATCAACAACTGCCTGGGAGCCGGTGGGTATTTGGATTCGGATTCGGATTCGACCTCTCTCGTTGCTCGTTCGCCCGTTCGCTTTCTCACTCGCGCTCCGCTCGTCGCTCGCTCGCTCAATCGCTCAATCGCCAGGCATCAACAAGATGTACGTGATGACCCAGTTCCAGTCCCACCAGCTCAACTCGCACATCGCCAGCGCCTACCCGCCGCAGGGCTTTGGCGCGCGTCAGAGCGGCTGGGTCGACCTGCTGGCCGCGCAGCAGACGATCAACGGGAGCGAGTGGTACAAGGGTTCTGCGGATGCGCTCCGCAGGAACCTCATGGAGCTCAAGGACGAGGCGCGTGGGGTCGAGCCGGCCGATGACTACGTCATCCTGTCGGGGTCGGCCATGTACAATATGGACATTGCGAGGGTGGTTGGCTACCATCGCATCAAGAAGGCGGACATCACGATCTGTAGCCATATGGTTTGCGCCAACGAGGCCAAGGTCAAGGGCGTGATCGCGGCGGACGCCGTCGGAAGGGTGCACGGATTCCACGAGAAGCCCGGCGAGATGGTGGGCGACTTTGTGAACGAGGACAACCAGGCGACGGTCAATATGGGCGTGTATGTCTTCAAGAGGGATGCGATGCTGCGTCTTCTGGAGGACGACGCGGGCCTCCCGATGGACCACATCGGGCACCACATGATCCCGGCCGCGCTTGCCGGCGGTGCGCGCGTGTTCACATACCTCCATCATGGGTACTGGAAGGACGTGTCGAGTCTCCGGGACTACTACGAGGCGAACATTGCGTTGACGTCCAAGTCCAAGGCGCCGATCAAATTTTTCGAGCTGGAGCGTGCCATTTCGGCCAAGAAGGGCAAGATGCTCCCGCCGGCGAGGCTCTGCGGCAGCGTCACCGTCGACGAGTCCATTCTCGGTGACGGTGCCATTCTCTGCGACGGGTGCGTGAGCAGGAGGAGTATCATCGGCGAGAACGTTCTGGTTGGCACCGGATCGACGATCGAGGAGTCGCTCCTGCTCGGCAGCCGGATGTGGACGAGCGAGACGCAGCGAGCGGCGGCCAAGGCCAGGGGAGACTTGATTTATGGCGTCGGGAGCAATGTGCACCTCAAGGGATGTGTTGTGGACGAGAATGCGTACATCGGAGACGGCTGCATCGTCAGGAACGACGCCGGAGTGATGGAGGCGGACGGGAGCAAGGACGGGTACATGATCCAAGAGGGGATTGTCGTCGTCTTGAAGAACGCCGTCATCCCCGACGGGACCGTCATCTAGGGAAACGGGCAACGGGCAACGGGAAAGAGAACGAACGAGTAACGTACACGAGAAGAACGCATACGAAGAAAAGGCACCGTATGTCTGAACGAATCAAAGGCGGCTCCTCCGCAATCAACGAGACCAAAATATCAAATGCATCAATCGTTAATTTTGTCACAAGATTTAGAACACGAACCGCACAGCGAGCGCTCGCCGCGCTCTAGAGCGTGGCGCTCCTCGAGAGCGAGAGCGTACTGCCGCCGCCGGCTGCGAGACCCCCGGCGGCGACGACGCTGGCGAACGAGCAGAGGTGCACGTCGTTCGAGACCAACAGCGAAAGCCGGTCCCAAGTATCCTTGTTGTTTTCGGCAAAGTCACGCATGACGAGGGCGTCATTGGACACGATAGCCAGCGCCAGCGCGTAGTTGACGCACCCGGCCGCCAGCAGGCTCTGCATGAGGCCCGGGAGGAAATCCAGTTCGGCGGCCGACGCCGACGTCATCTCGTTGCCTGCGATGAACAGCGCGTTGGCTATCAGGGACGACGAGGGCGTGATGTGTCCCAGGGAGCACGCGTGCAGGTGTTTGGTGGTCTGCAGGAGGGCGGCGAGGCCGCCGTGGACGCCAGTCATGGCCTTGTCCATCGACGCCAGCTCGCGAATGTTGCCGTCGTCCAGGATGTGCCACGCGTGCTTTGCAAGAAGCTTCCATGCTTCCGCGAGGGGGGCGATGATGGGCGGAGACGAGGTCGAGGTCGACGACGACGACGAAGCCACTGCTGCGTGCAGCCGTCCGGTCAGGCTTCGATCGTCGGGAGGTTTGCTCTGGCCGGCCTTTGTAGCGCTCTCACGGAGGCCGTTGACCCCACGTGGTGCTCTCCCGGCTCTCTCGGCTCCCCCCGCCCCCACTGGGGCGATCCAGCTCAACAGCCAGGAGACGTAGCCGCTCTCGGCGTTGCCGTTTCCCACACGCTCGCCCTCGCCTCCGCGCTCGTTCCCGGTATTTGCCTCGGCAATTTCAGCTGTGTCACCCAGGAAAAAGACGAGCTCGGCGCACAGGCGGTATTTGGACGTCGCCAGGGCCGACTTGAGCGTCTTGATCGCGAGCCGCGCCGCCTCCGAGGGACCCACGACGTCGTGGACGATCAGCAGGCACGCAGCGGCTTGGTCGAGCGCCCCGTCGCGGATCGAGCCCTCACAAAAGTTGGATGGCGACCCGGCTGCCTCGAAAAGCATCGGCCACAGGGTCACGTCGACCTTCCTGGCCACGGCGACGACCAGCTGCGAGAACTGGGAGAAGTTCGAGACGAGGTCGGCCGTCTTTGACAGCTGGCTGTTCGATCCCGGCGATCCCGGCGACGGATCGTCTACGGAGGCTTCCAGCGAGGTGTACAGCAGCCACTCCATGGACCGTGCAAAGTTGGGCGCCGACGAGTAGGCGTCGGCGAGCTTGAGGGCGTCCTCGAACCGGTCGTTCAGCAGCAGCCGGCGGAGCAGGCATGCCAACACCGGTTGGCGCTCTGCCGAAGGGGCAAAGTCGATCGACAGGGCGGAGTTGTCGTATTGGCCCCGCCGCTTGTGCGTCCGGTGCATTAGGCCGATGATCGACATGTCTTCGAGGGAGACGCCGATCGGCAGCACTTCGCAGTCGAAACAGAGCTCTGGGTCTGCTGTTGGGGATGTCGGCGATGTCGGCGATGCGGGCGATGTCGGCGTGGCCGGCACTCCGGCCGTCGTCGCTGGCAATGTCTTCGTTGCTGTTGCCGACAGCGGCAGAGCACTCGGCGACGTTTCGCACCGATCGTCGAGCCACAGAGACATGCCGTTGCGCCCGTAGCTCCACCACCAGGTACTGCAATGCTCGGGATCCTCGGAAGGAGACGTCGATGCCGTCGAGTAGATCGAGCTCGTCCTGGCGTGGCGAGCGCCGTGAGCACCGGCCCGGTCCCCGAGCCCGCCTTCTGGGATCCAGTAGTATTCGATGTCTCTGGCCAGCACGGAGAAGCGTTGCTCGTTCAGATCGATGCATCCGAGCTCGCCACTCTCCCACAAGAGCACACACCACTTGCCGCCATCGGCTTTCTGCATGAGTGACATCGCCTTGAGCGTCTGCACACACGCAGAGGGGCCTGTGGACTTCGATCCCTCGACTGAAGCATCACCGTTGTCACGAGAGCCCGACCGTCTGAGCTGCGGGATGTCAAACGAGTACTCCAGATCGAGCTTCACGGCATACACCGCCGACAAGCCCCCTTCGTCGACCACGTCGACCACGTCGCCATCGACGCCATCGTCACCGTCTTCATCGTCGTCGTCGTCGTCGTCGTGCTCGCCGACGCACCGGTATCGCAAGACGTGCACCTCGCCGCCCTCGAACACCAACGAAATGCACCCGTTGGACACATCCATGACCCTGGGCATGCCGAGTTCCTCGGGCAAGTCGTGGGCCCCAAGCAGCGACGAGGCGTCCAGATGGCCTTTGGGAAAGAAGAGGAGCTTGAACCCGTTTGCGCCGAGGGCGTTTTTCTTCCCCATCCTTCCCCGCCTGGTCTGCCGCACCTCAGCACAGACCGCAATCACGTCACTGTGCACCCACCCGAGGTGTCGGACGATGAGCGCCTTGTCCTGACTGATGTCTCCGATTAGCCTCCACTTGGAGCTGGGTACGTTGTACACCGCGAGCCCGTGCACGCCCGCGACGGCAAGATCCTGTTGGAGCACGTTGAGGGACGCCGTGCGGATCGGATAGGCCGACTCCAGATACTGCTGCGGCACGCCCACATGCTGGATGCGCTGATTGGACATGATGAGCAGCAACCGGTCCGCCCCGATCAGAAATGAGAAGGCGGTCGGCGGCGACACGGCGGTCGTCGCGGTCAAAGCGGTCACTGCCGAGACTGCCGATGACACCGCCGGTGACACTGTCTGCCGTTCCAGAATGGCATGGTTGTCAAAGCACCGAGCGAAGGCCACCTCCAGGAATATTCGAGGGTGGCTCCTGGAGTGGATGATCAGGTGCGACCCGTGCGAGGAGAACGCCAGGTGCGAGATGGCATCGTACGGATTCGACGATGACAACGACGACGACACCCCTCGCTTCCGATGACGGTATTGGGCGTCGTTGCTCCGATATTTCGGGGGGTGGTCTGCGACACCCGACGACAGCGACGACGACGACGACGACGACAGGGACGACGACGGCCTGCTCCCCGCGCTTCCAAGTCGCCCGCCGTTGCCACTACTTCCGACAATCATCAGCCTCGGACTGTTCAATGGCGACATTGCGCTTTGTGTCACGAGTGTGCAAAAGAGTCGACACCCCTGCGTCGTCCATGCGGACACGCCCTGACGCGCGTATCCCGCCGCGACCACCTTGCCGTCCGGCGACCATGCGAGCGCCGACACGGCGCCCACATCTGCCGCGGAGAACCCCCACTCTTCGAGCGAAAGAACAACACGCTTGACATCCGACCCGTCTCCCGAGACTGACTGCAGCAGCACTGTCCCCGAGGAAAGTCCGATGGCGACCCGCACACCCCGTGGGCACACCGCCACGCACGTAATTGACGACGACGGCGACGGCGAGGCCAGCGATAGCGATGCGAGCGACGGGAGCGACGCACGCGATGCGAGCGACGCCGCATCCAACGGGAAGTCGGACGGGGCTAACGCGACCATCGAGACTCGCACCTCTCCACGCACATCGCCCGCCGCCTCGACCGCGCTCCACGGCACCAGCCCGACCGCCTCACGCCCGTTCCTCCACCGCATCACAAACGGCACGATGACGTCCCGCGCTTGCACGTCATTGTGCACACCAACCTGCACAACCTCGCCACCCTCGCTCGCGCCGACGCAGCGCACCGGCCCACCCACCCGCACGCCGCGCACACGGTCGTATCCCACACAATACCCGTCCCGCCGCACCACCCAGAATGCCTTTGACCCCGCAACGGCCACCATCCCCGCAACAGAAGACGGCGGCATGCCAACAGCGTCGTCAGCACCCCGGCCATCACTATCACCATTGTCCACGAGACGCTCCCGCCAGACCTCTCCCACCTCGACCTCTTCCACGAGCACACCCTCCCCGTCATACTGCTTCCCCAGCGACTCTGCCCACGCAAGCGCCTTCAACCCAGGCTTCTTCACGTACGTCACGACCACGACGTCACAGGCACCGCTCACGCCCCCCACGACCACCCCGACGTACCCATCCTCCGCGACGACCGCGTGCAGAATACGACAACCCGACGCAGCATACCACGCACCCATCAGGTACCTGTTCTGTCCACCGTTCCACACCTGCACGGACCCCGACGTGACGAGCACGAGCACCGACGACGACGGGTCGAGCGCCGACGCCGACGACGGCGCGGACGAGACCGACGCGGACTTCCGGGACGCCGTCATCGTTACCGACGTGCCCGGCGCGTCCAGCCACACAGAGGCGACAAGACCGCCCCGTTCTCCGCCTTCTCCGTCGCCTTCTTCTCCGCCTCGCTCCGAGGACGATCCCGGGCCGCGCTCTCCCGGCGGGGACAGGGACAGGCCCGGCAATCTGTACGCATGAGGAAACCCGTAGCTGAAGTACGGCATGCTCTGTTTGACGCTAACGCGGGGACCCGGGACCCGAACTTGCTGGTTGTGTTGCTGGTCTTGAAGAGAAAACAAAACGTTCACAACTGCCGTCGATCACACACGCACCTCGAACGCGATCACGCACTCGACCACATACAAGGAAGCGCGGTCGTTGAGCCTTGAACGCGCGGAGGGAAGACCCGCGTGAGGCGACGACGCGTACGACGTACGACGTAGCATACACAAAGAGCACGATGGAAGCCAGCACAACACAAGCACCCGGCGTGGCACTGCGCGCGGAAGGCACGTCTTCCACCCCGCTTCTCTCCTCGTTGCCGTGGTTCTTGGACCCGGTGTGGCTGTTGTGGCTCTTTCAGAATATCGATCCGTACTATTGGACGGCGCTCGGCACGGGGCTGGCGGTGGGTCTGTCGATCATCGGGGCGGCCTGGGGCATCTTCATCACGGGCTCGAGCCTGCTCGGGGCCGGTGTGCGGGTGCCTCGTATCATGAGCAAGAATCTGATATCTATTATTTTCTGCGAGGCGGTGGCCATCTACGGGGTGATTGTGGCGATCATTCTGAGCACCAAGACGGATGCGGTCGTGGTGGACCGAGCGCAGGCGCAGAGGACGGATTTGGACGCGGAGGACGCGGCCGCGTTGCGGGCACAGAGTATGGCGATGTATAACTCTGGGTATGCGGTGTTTGGGGCGGGGCTGACTGCAGGGTTTGCGAACCTTGCGTGCGGGCTGGCGGTGGGTGTTGACCTCGACCTTGACCGAAGGGCGCTCGCTTGCCCAGACTCGACGCTCACTCGTTCTTCGTTCGTTCTTCGTTCGTTCTTCGTTCGTTCTTCGTTCGTTCTTCGTTCGTTCTTCGTTCGTTCTTCGTTCGTTCTTTGTTCGTTCGTCTCCAGGTGGGTATCGTGGGGAGCTCGGCGGCGTTGGCAGATTCGGCGAACGCGACGCTGTTCGTGAAGATCTTGATCGTGGAGATCTTTGCGAGTGCCCTCGGGTTGTTCGGGGTGATTGTGGCGATCATTCAAGCGGGCAACGTGAAGTTCGAAACCGATTCGTCGTGATGTGTAAGTTGGCTTCTTGCTCTTGCTGAGCAGGTTCTCTCCTCGCAGCTGAACAGCACCGGCCTCGCTGAATGAATACCTTCTTTGCGCGCTCCGTCATCCACAACCTTCCTCGTGTCTGTCGACTGTCTGCCTCTCCCTCTCCCGAGCGCCCGATGGCGTCCCTACGTCCTGTCGGAGAGCACAGAACCGTTCAAACGTCGTCCCAGAAGGTGGCCAAAACCACCCGCAATGTCCTCCTTTTTCTCCTTTCCCTCTCGTTTGGCTACCTCTGTGGCACACAGATACGCTCTTTATCGTCAGAGAGACTCGAACAGGTCACAAGCAGGTCGAGCGGGCACAGAATTCTGACGCTTACGACAACCAACGGTGGGTGCAGTTGGTTGAACCTTTCGTCTTCGTCTCTTCGCGCTCGCAACGACACTGACCAGCTCGCGCTTCCCGTCTGTTTCCAGGATCGCCGTACCAGAACTACCAGATGCGGATAGCCTACGCGTCCTACAAACGCATGCTGGCCATGCCTGGAGGCGAGCACCACGTCGCCTTCACGCGGATACTCCACCGTACGGCTCGGGACCGAGACGTGCTCGCCGAGGAGGTTCCGACGTTTCGTGCCGACCCGTTGCAGCCGGATTGCGACGACTGGTGCCCGTACCCCGTGTCGGACAGGGCGAACGCTGTGGCGCAATACTGGGCGTACGCACTCGAGAACGACGTGCTCGAGGACATTGACTGGGTGTACATGATCGAAAGCGACTACGTGTTTGTCAAGCCGCTGCTCCCGCCGGGCGGACCGCCCGCGCCGCTCGACAGGAAGAAGGGATACGGGTTTTACTTCCATTACATCACACCCAAGAACGTTCAATCGGTGCTTCGGCGTGTCTACGACGGCCCGATCAAGGCGGTCCAGCCGACCGGGCCCGCGCCGCTCCTCATGACGGTCGATAACTGGCTGAAAATCACGCCGGGGTGGGAAGACATGGCGGCGCGCATTGAGGCGGACGAAAACGTGAAGGAGGTTCTCGGGTGGGTCCGGGAGATGTACGGGTTTGACATGGAGCTAGCCAAGGCGGGCATCGAGGTGGTGCTCGACACGCCCAAGGAGGTCGACGAGGGCGCAAGTCCCGCGCCGGTGCAGTTCATCCGGGAACCTCCCCTGTGTGTATCGTTGGAAGATGCGCACGCGTTTCATTATACGTTGCCGACGATCATCGAGCGGGTCGGGGACAGGGAGGAGGTGTGGCGGTACGACAAGCGGGTGTTTACGAAGCCGGAGGACGTGATGCGGGTGCCGAAGGTCGAACCGCTGCCGGGATGGGAAGGGGATGGGAAGTTCAAGCTGGCGGACAAGGGGACGGTCGTGGAGAAGGGCACGTTTGACTTGCTGGAGCAGATGGTCGAGCTTATGAACGCGGCGATCGCAGACCTTCCCCCGTTGCGCTGATCGAGGTAAGACCGGATTCTCGATTCTGGGCAGTAGAGTAGAGCTCTTGTAAATAGAAACAGAAGCATGCCGGAGAAGAAACGGCCGGCAAAGGTGCGTCGTGACGCGTTGAGGGGGAATTCGGGTCCGAGAATGCGTCTCTGGCGACCCGTCTTGTGGGGTTTGGCGTGCTTCCGGCCACGGTGCATAGTATATGTGATGTGAATGTGCCGTGTGTCGCGTTGGAGCGCGCAGGTCTGGCGATAGCCCGCGGCATGCGTGTTTGTGCATTCGACAGGACGTCCGACAGGGACGAGCGCAGACCCTTGGAATATAGAATTGTTCACGTCCGTACACCCCGTCGCCCCGCCATGCCGCGACCCCGTGCGTCATTGTAGTCGTCGATCGCTCACGCATGCGTACGTTCACCCCGCAGGCGAAGCCCAAGCCCAAGGGCGTGGCGAAGACCAAGCCCGGCCGCAAGACGTCACGGTCTCCGCAGAAAAAGCCGCAGGTTAAGAGGGAGGTGCGGCACGAGCTCGAGGATAGCGATGATGACATCGAGCGTATGGAGACCGACCCGGCTCCGGGTCTCCGTTATGGATCGGGGTCGGGATCGGACTCGGAGGAGGACGTCCGCCAGCGGTTGGCGGCCACGAGTCTCCAACAAGATTGTACGCCCAAACCGTACCCTGTGAGCTTCTCTGGACCCATTCCCAAGTCCATCGAGGACATTGACACGAAGGAGAACATCCACCAGCGCAGGCACTGCGCTCGTCTGTTCAACGGCGAGGTGGAGTTCAAGAAGGACCAGGACGGGCTGCAAGAATGCATGCTGTTCCAGTTCCCCGAGCGGCTGCCTCTGGACAAGCGGATGGTATTGGCGTGGAAAAAGGCGGAGCAGAAGCGCATCCGTGAGGGCAAGCCGGAGGTCGATTTCAACGAGTGGGTCCAGCAGTACGACGAGGGTCTGACGGACGAGGAGAGGCAAAAGACGGTCGAGTGTTGCAGCCCGGCCGACCTGGAGGGCATGCAGGTCGGGGAGATTCGCATATACGAGGACGGATACGTCGAGTGGGTCTGCGGCGGGGTTCGCTTCGAGGTGACAGAGGGGACCAAGGTCATCGATCGGCAGGACGTCTACGTGGCCGACATGGAATGCCCGAACGTCGACGCAAAGGGCCGAGAGTGCGACATTACGATCTACCCGATGATGACGGTCAGGCACCGCGTGGTCGTCGCTCCAGTGATCGACGACTTGCTGTGAGAAGGCGTCGGTACTCTTCCAGACGACACGAACCATTCCGGCCCATGCACAAACCCACCATACACTTGCCCATATACCCGTTTGTACTTGTTTACTTTTTGAGAACCAGGTGTTTCTTCGTCGACCCGGGCTCGAACATCGCGACTGCCTTGACGCGCTTCGTGAACTGCTTCATCTCCTCCGGACCGTTCAGACGCTTCTTGAACTCGCGCGCCATCTCCCCGAGCAACATCCGCTGTTTTTTCGCCAACAGCGACCTGATCTCTTCCTCACTCGGTACGCCGGTGGCCTCGGCCTTGGCGGGCTTCTTTGCCGCCTTTGCCGCCGCGGACGACGATTTCAGTTTCGGCTTCTTCTCCGCCACCCCGGCGGCGGCAGGCTTCTTCTCTTCGCCCTTGCGCTTCTTCGACTCCTTCGTCTCTTTTTCATCCTCTTTGGGTGGTCTGGCCTCCGACTGGTTTCCCAAAAAGTCCCCAGACGCCATCGCATCGAGCGCTTCCACATCGTCGTCGTCGTCGTCGCCGTCGTCGTCGTCGTCCACATCGTCGCCGTCGCTCGACAGATCCTTTTTGTTCAGCTTCTTAAGCGTCTGCTGCAACTTGCGACGCAACGACGTGTCGCCCATGCCCCCGTCGCTTAGGTCGCCGTCCATCGCCCCGTCGTCACCACTCACGCTCGGCGAGGGCATGTACCGCTTGCCCCTAAACCCGCCGTCCTCCATTCCGTCCTCCATCATCTCGTCGTCTCCCATATCCAGATCGTCGTCGTCCGCCGCAATCTCGTGCTCCCAATCCTCGGCTCCCTTGGGCTTGTACCCGTCCTTGAAGTCCAGGGCCGTCGCCTGCCGAACCGTTCCCAGCCCATCGTCCGCCTCCATCATCAAGCTGCGCTTCTTCAGTTTCTCCGCCTTGACGTCCTTCCATTCGTCCTCGGAGTCCGGCTCGTCCCTATTGTCCTTCTTGCTCGCCGCGTCCGCGTCCTTCTTTGCCTTGGAGCCCTTCTTGCCCGACCCCTTGCCGCCGTCCTTGCCATTCTTCGTCGCCCCATCCTGCTTCTCGAGATCACCAAGCTTGGCGAGACTCACCACGTCCTGCTTCTCCGCCTCCGTCCGCCGGTATTTCATCGCCGCCTCGGCCTCCTCCAAGGTCTGCGCGTCAAACTTTCTGTTGACCGTCGAGTACCGGAAGGTCACCCACTTGTCGACCGGCACGGCCACGAAGTCGGCCTTCTCTTTGACCAGGATGAAATAGTTGGACGGCTTGTCCGCCCCGGTCATCGTCCCTTCCGGCGCACCCTTGTACTGGGCGCGGTCCGAGAGATCCTCCGCGAGCGAGTTCTTATCGAGCACGTAGTTGACGACCGGACCGCCCTCGGTCATGCGCTGCTCCTTCATGGACCACTGGTCGTGTCCCTTGCTCGCGTTCTGCGCCGTCAGGTCCGCGGGGAGGTGGGTGCCCACGAACCGGGCGAGGAGCGTGGTCGAGGCTGATTTGGTCGGGGCCATGATGCGAAACGTCTGGGACGAGGACGAGGAGGACCCCTGCGCGCCTTTGGCCGACATGGTACGCGGGTTTTGCTGCTCGTGGTTGTGTTGTGTTAGAATATGATTGTGGTTAGGATCTAGAAGCTGCTGTGTTCGTTTCAATACAGACATCATGAGCGGCTCATCAGCGAGCTGATGCGAGGCCGACGACGGTCAAAACGGGGAGTCCGACGAGCAGCCCGAGCATCACCGCCAAGAGCTTCTTCTCTTCGGCGTCGTCTTCCTCGTCCTCGCCTTCCTTGCGCTTGTACACGGCCCAGGTCCCGTCGGTCGCCCGATCAAAGTATCCGCGCCACTGGTCGACGCTGCCCGCGTTGATGGCTCGCATCTTGTCCACCTTGAGGTCCTTCGCGGCCTGGAACCCAAACATCATACGCTTGCTGTTCTTGGCGACGCCGGGGGCGGAATGGCCGCGCAAGCTCTTGTAGATCGAGTACGCCTCGTCGTTCCGGCCGAGCGAGTCGAGGCAGACGGCCTTCTGGAAGTTGGCGAGGCCGCCGACCTTTGACTTCAACGGCACCATATCGCACGCGAGCTCGTACTTCTCGAGCGCCATGCGAAGGCTGCCGGCCTCGAACAGCTCTTGCCCCTGCTCGTACAGCTCCATGGCGGCGTCCTCGACCTCGGGCTCAATGTCCAGCCCGACGACTTTCCGGTACGACGCGAGCGCCTGGGCCACGCGCTTCTGCCGCGCGTCCGCCTCTTCCTCCGTCTCTAGCTCTTGTCCGGGTCGGATGTTCCGCCCCCCGCCGTACGTCTTGCTGATGTTGGACGGCCGCGGGAAGACGCCCCACGTCGCCACGGCCGGCTTGTGCGTGTTTCCTCCCTTGCCTTCGGCAGAGCCGCTGCCACCCTCCGCGTTCCGTTCGTCTTTTTTCCGCTGCACTTCCTCCAACGCCGCCATTTCGGCAATCTCGGCCATCAGCTTCTCCTCGGCCTGCTTGTCGGCCGCGATGCTCATCTCGGCATCCTGGAACATCTGCGCAGACCCGTACTCGTCCATAGTGGTCTGCTTCCGCCGCGTACCCTCCACGATGCCCTTGGCGCGCTCTATCACAATCTCCTGTCCCCTGACTCGTTTCTCCTTCTCTGCTGTGAACTCTTCCGCGCGCAGATCGGACGATATGCCGTCTGCCTGCGTCGACGTCGTCTGCAGCCACCTGGCCGCCGACGTGGATGATCCCGAGGTCCTCGACGCTCTGTACGTCTCGGGATCTGGCTTTGACGCGGACTGTGACGCGGACTGTGACGCAGGCTGTGGAGCGTTCTTGTTCTGCACCGACGTCGTATCGGCCGCACCGAATCCACGCTCGATGGTCACCTCGACGAGACCCTCGTCGAGCCCGGACGCCTTGGCCTCGTTGAGGTCCGTCTGCGCTTGGAGGAACGACCGCTCGTCGGCCCTCGTGAAGGCGTCCGTGTACGAGGAGGAGGTCCCCGAGCTCGTCGGCGGCTGTTCCGGCCGCTGCGCTTGTCGCTGCGTCTCTTGCTGCTTCTGTTTGTACGCCTTGGCGGCCGCCAGCCTGGCCTGGATGGGATCGGGCGGGGCAGCAGCAGCCCCGTCGTCGTCGTCGCCCCGGTTGCCCTCAGCTGCGGGGGCCCGGACGAGTGCCCTTCCTCGCCGTCTCCCTGCTCCCGTCCGCGGCGCGACGCGCGTCGCCGAGACGCTGCACGGCGGTCGCGGGAGTGCGTGCGCGTGCAGCATCGATCGGAGACGTACGAATTTCTGGCAAAAAAAACTCCGATCTGACCCTCCGAACACACGCAGCTGCCTTCTTCTTCGACGACCGACCGATCGCGTCGTGTTTGAGCCATGAACGTCACCTGCACACTCAGGCCAGCGATGGCCGTCAAGACGGCCGCGGAATCGAGGCGGGTTCTTCCTCAACCACTGAGGATCACCCGCCAGGCGACGACCCTGGGGCTGGTCGCGCTCGTCACGCTCACCGTCGTCCCTGGCGACGTCGTGTACGCTGCCGGCTTGGAGAGTGTGCCGTTTCCCACGCCCGCTGGTCTGACGTCGGAGGGCCGCGACAAGAACAAGGCGGTGCTGGTGCGTATCGACCCGTCGCGCTCGCTCGTGCTCGTCGCATTCACTCGCTCACTCGCGATACGCACGGCGCACTACGCACTTCCTTCCTACGCGTTGTCCAGGATGCCGCCGAGCAATCGTTCCAAGACAGCGAGCTGTTGCGTAGCCTGAAGGAGCGGACCGAGCAGAACAAGGATCAGCGGAAGCGCGACCTCCTCGACCTCTATTGCCGCCGGCAGGCAGAACTGGGCGTGGGAGATTGCGCCGGTCTTCGGCTGATCCCCGGTGCCACGAAGAGCGGGGTGCAGAAGCGACCCGAGTGGCTGGACGAGTGGGCGAAGAACGTGCTCGGCGAGAAGGTCGTGGAGTAACAATAAACGTTTCATCCCTTGTAGGCACTGATGCCTTCGACGATGCGATGCGCAATCGACTTGTACCAGGCGCCCCACTTGCGTGTGTTCTGCGGAATGGCCTCGTTGGTCGTCAAAAACGCGTAGAGGGCAGTCCTGTTCTCCTGGCTCGCGCGGCACCAGCCGGCAAGCTCAGACAGCGACTTGGGCTCGCTGCCGCTCCCGGTGACGTCAGTACGTGCCATGATCTCCCCCAGGCGAGGGCCAATTCCGTTGATCTTCTCCGAGTACTCCTTCGCGCGCAGCTCCTCCGGAGTCATGTTCTCATTGAATGTGACGTTGCCGGCAACCGCGGCGGCCAGCTCCTCCTCGTTGTACAGGTTCTTCGCCAACGCCTTGAGCGTGAACAGGTCGCTGAACCCGAAAAACTTCGGTCCGGAGATCCTCTGCCCGGTGTTTTGACTGATGCACACGGCCGTCCAGGGATTGGTCGGCGTCTCGCCCCGCCACTCCTTGCCAGTGACTGTGTCCCGGACGGAGAACACCGGACCCGTCTCGCCCTCCTCGATGCTTTGCTCGTACGTCTTCCCAAAGACGACCTTCGTGGCCCTGTACCCGACGGGATAGGCGTGGTGGAACTTGCACCCTGACGAGCTCCAGTAGTTCTGCGCGTAGTTCGCGCGCCACACGCTTCCCAGCTCGAGCACCGTCACCTTCTCGGCCAGCAATGTGAACGGCGTCGCCACGCGCAACGAGCTCATCTCGTGGTCGTTGAAGTTGAGCAGACGCGACCGCTTCTTCGGCCGGCGCGTCGTCTCGTCCGGCGCTTCGTCGAGCTGGGCAAAGTCGGCGTGTTCCTTCGCCTCGTCCGCCTCCCGGAGACGCTTCGACCGCCGAGCCGGGGCCTCCGTCTCCGTATCCATCTCGGCGGGGCCTCCGGCTGCTCCGTTGGTCCGTCGCTTCGCCGTCATCGCTGCAGCCCGACGCTGCACGCGTCGCTTTCTGGTCTGCTTGGCCAAGGATTCGACTGTGTCGTGGACGCCGAGGGCTTTCAGACGCTGTCGGTTCTCTCGGATGCGCATGGCGCGCAGTTGCTCGTATTCTGTCAGGTCGCCTGTGATCGTGATGTAGGTGATTAGTTCATTCTCGTCAGAATTCCGGTCCGTTCCGACATAACAACATCCCAACGGTCGAATCACAAAACGCACTCTTCTTCCCGACACAGAAGCTTCCAGAGGCGACCACGTTGGTGGGGTCGTTCTCAGACATGACGACGCTTTCGTACGTACGCTCGGAGAATTCCATTCACACGTGAAAAAATGGCAACGACCCGACGACCACGCCAGCGAGTATCCAAACGCCGAACAAATTGTAGGTATCTACGTCCTTCCCGTACCGCGCCACGAGCCGCTTTGCCGATACGATCACGCCGATGGTACCCCCGACGTACGCCTCCCAGAGCAGGAACCAAACGACGCCCCGGCCGCCGAGCCAGTCGACCGCGTAGGACCCACTCGCCCCGCAGATCAGCCCGCACGTCGTCACGAGCCGGAACACGGGAGCCTCGCTGCCCAGCTGGAACAGCCCAACTTTGGATATCACGATGGGCGTCAGGACCAGCAACAGTGCGGCCTGGACGATTCGCACCGCGTGCGCGGCGTGGCAGACGAGCTGCCCGATCGGCGGGACGAGCGTCTCGAACAGCGTCGCAGCTTGCCCCCCGCAGCTTGCCGCAGCAAGCGTGCGAACGGTCCGCAGACGGAACGGGCCGATCGAGGTCCGACGCCCGCCGTACCATAAGACGGCCCCCGTCGAGCACAGCATCGCGACCACTCCCACGGCCAGCACGTCCATCATGGCCGTCTGCAGCGCCAGCGTCCGCCGGGCAATCTCCTCGCGCCGCGCCTTGCTCTCTTTGATCGTCCGCAGCTCGCTCTGAATCTCGTTTCCCTCTCCAGTAATCTGCTCCATGCGCTGCATCGACGCGGTGGCCTTGACCGACTCGTTCACCTTGATCGCTAGGAGCATCATCTGGGTCATGGCGTACTTTTCTGCCGGATCCAGACCAGCCGGGAGCTGCGCGTGGATGTGTGAAAGCGTTCTCTTGGCTTCCTCCACGCTGGATTCGACTTTGTCGGCTTTGTCGACTTTGTCGGTCGCGGCGGCCGTCGAGGTGGCGACTGGCAGAGTCGCCGTCGATGTCGGCCGGGCCGACAGCGACGTGGACGCCGACTCGTCCGAGCGCTCGACGGCGGCCGGGCGGTCGTCGGTCGATACCGTCGCAGTCGTAACTACCGCTCTTTCGTATTTATCCTCTTTTTCGTCCTCGGTCTCGACTTTGTTCCCTTTGTCGCTCCCATTGTCTGTCTCTTTCAACGTCGCCGTCCCCCGCTCGTCGCCATCTGCCGTCCCCCGCTCGACGACGTCGAAGTTCCACCGGCCGAACAACCACACACCGGCCAGCAGGAGGATCACGATCAACACCGCCGAGCCGAACGCAGCGAGGAACAGGCCGCCCGCGGAGGCGACGAAGGGAACCAAGTCGAGCCCCATCGTCTGCGCCCCCCACGTTGGTCGGTTTTGCCGTTCCTGTTCGGCGAGCAGGTTCGCGTGCCACCCGCGGGGGTTACGATGTTGCTGCATATGCTCGAAGAAGCCATGCAAGTCCCCCATGCTGCGCGGACAATGAAACCAACTAAAATCGTTTTGAAAGGCGCTTTCCCGGGGTCGCCCTTTCCGTTGAGGTTTGGTCGCTTGTTGTCCGCCGACAGGCCGTCCCCGGTCCTTCATGATACAACTGGGATGGGCTGCGGCCGTGGCGGTGGTCAGCCTGGTCAGCAAGCTGCTATCCGCGCCGTACGTTCCCGATTCTTCCCCTCGTCCTCCTCGTCCTCCTCGCGCCCCCTACCTCGTCTCACTCGTCTCGCTCGTCTCCCTCCCACGCAGGACGTTCCACCCGGCGGCTTGCGAGCGGTTCGAGGAGTCCGTGAACCATCACCTCGTCGGCCAGGAGCCGGCCGTCCGGGTGTTGAGCGATGCGATCTGCGACTTTCTCGTTAGACGGAGCGGCGGCACGGGCGAGCTCGACGCCTCGCCGCTGGTGGTGTCGCTGCACGGTCCTCCCGGCGTCGGCAAGACGTACTTTCACAAGCTCGCCGCGAGAGCGCTGTACGGCGTCGATGAGCGGTGTCCGGGGCGGGGGTGTCCCGGGTACAAGGTGGGTCGTTGTCGTTGCAAGCCGCTCGAACGCTCGCTCGCTCTCACTCGCAACGCGC
>Ga0181584_10001432_pt1 | contig 18078 bp, 17 predicted proteins | sample 071ome_30_FD_132462 | JGI IMG/M metagenome (GOLD analysis project Ga0181584, IMG submission 132462) | Coastal salt marsh microbial communities from the Groves Creek Marsh, Skidaway Island, Georgia - 071406AT metaG (megahit assembly) | ecosystem: Environmental > Aquatic > Marine > Intertidal... | reverse complement strand
CAAGCAAATAGAAGTACGAGCAATCGTAGCGCCAGCACCTTATGCAAAAGTGGCGCGGGACTCCTATCGTCCTAAGTAAGCAACCGTAATGATCTGTTAAAATAGACTGGAAAGTTAAAGAAATGTACTAAACACCCTCCTCATCTCAGAAAATGATGAGTAAAGTACGTCACGCTTAAAATAGTTTATTTACTTCAATTAATTCAATTAATTAAGCAGTTATTTTACACCTTGATGTCCAGCTCGCTGCTGGTCTGGATGCCGGCGTCGGTCAGCTCCTCCATGGAGAATGCCTGGACCGACATCGGTGTTTCCTGCAGGTTGGTTTCGCGGCGTTGCGCGGTGATGACGATTTCTTCGAGCGCGTTTTGCTGGGCTAGCGCAGGTAGTGGTGTGCTGCAGATGCCGGCGATGGCGGTGAGCAATGTGCCGGCTTTTAGCGGCCATGGTGCACGATAGTTCATAGGACTTCCCCCTGAAACTTATTTATTATTGATTATTGGTACTACATGTTATTGACGTGCAGTCTTCTCCTTTTACGAGTCAACAGTGTGAGTCTCGCACTTTTAGAGGGCATCACGCAAACACTGTGTAATCGTTGCCGTCAGGCTGTATACCCGGAGCCGTATTGCCGGGGAAAATCCGGGGGAGTTCTGGCGAATTAATGCCTTAGGCGAGCGCCTGCGCCAGCACCCTGGCGACATGAAAGCCTTCACGTGAACCGAGATCCCTGATCTGGCTGCGACAGCTGGTACCGTCGGCGATGATCAGGATGTCATCGTCCGCCTTTCGCACAGCCGGCAGCAAGGCGATCTCACCCATGGCTTCCGATATGGCGAAGTTGTCCCTGTCATAGCCAAACGCGCCGGCCATCCCGCAGCAGCCGGTATCCAGCGTCTGCACGTCCAGCCCCGGTACAAGGCTCAGCACCGTTTCCACGTCACCCATCAGCCCGAAGGCCTTCTGGTGACAGTGGCCGTGCAGCAGGGCTTTTATCTGCGGCAGGGGTTTCAGCTCAAGATTGAGTTTGCCCAGGTGATGTTCACGGGCCAGGAATTCCTCGAACAGGAAGGCATTGGCGGCCAGTTGTTCAGCGTCTTCGCCTGGCATCAGTGACTGCAGTTCATCGCGCAGGGTCAGCAGGCAGGAAGGTTCGAGGCCGATGACCGGCATGCCGGCCGCCACATAGGACTTCAGTGTCGCCACGGTGCGTATCAGTTCTTCGCGAGCCCTGTCTGTCTGCCCGGCGTTGAGGAACGTGCGGCCGCAGCACAAGGGGCGACCCCCTCTGAGCGGGCTGGGTATATGCACGTCGTAACCCGCCGCTTCCAGGACGGTGACGGCCGCCCTGGCGTTGTCTGGCTCAAACCAGGTATTGAAGGTGTCCACTAGCAGCACCACGCCATTGCTGTTTGACCTGGGCATGGTGGTGGCATGGCGTTTTTGCGCCCGGAAGCTATCGCTGCGCCATGCCGGTAAAGGCCGGTAGCGGGTGAACCCAAGGAGTTTTTCGGTCAGTGTCGGCAGGCAGGGCAGGCTGTTGCGCAGGTTTAACAGAAAGCCGATGTGCTTCAGTAGCGGTGCATAGCGAGGCAGCCAGGCAATGAGTCGTTCCTTCAGCGGCAGGCGGTGTTTTGTGTAGTAGTGGCTGAGAAATTCGATTTTCATCTTCGCCATATCGACGCCGGTGGGACACTCCCGCCGGCAGCCCTTGCAGCTCACGCACAACTGCATGGTTTCGAACATGGCGTCACTGGTGAAGGCATCGTCACCGAGCTGATTGCTGAGCGCCAGGCGCAGGGTATTGGCGCGGCCGCGGGTGGAATGCTGTTCGTCCCGCGTGGCGCGGTAGGACGGGCACATGGCCCCGCCGTCCATTTTGCGGCAGGCGCCGTTGTTGTTGCACATCTCCGTGGCGCGCTGGAAGCCGCCGCCATCGCCGTCATGAAAGACGGACCAGTCCATGACCGCTTCGATCCTGTTTGTCGTGTAGCCCGGCTGAAAGCGGAACAGGGTGCGGTCGTCGAATTTCGGCGCCCGCACGATGCGGCCCGGATTGAACAGGCCGTTTGGGTCGAAGGCATCCTTTACTTCCTCGAAATTCCTTACCATACGCTCGCCGAACATGGCGCCGTGGAATTCCGAGCGGGACAGGCCGTCGCCGTGCTCGCCGGAGTGGGAGCCCTTGTACTCACGGACCATCTCGAAACATTCCTCGGCGATGGCCCGCATTTTTGTCGCGCCGTCGGCCTCCTTCATGTTCAGGATTGGGCGCACATGCAGCGTCCCCACCGAGGCATGGGCGTAGAAAGTGCCTTCGGTGCCGTGCTTGTGGAATATATCGGTCAGGCGCCTGGTGTATTCGGCGAGGTCGGCCAGTTCAACGGCGCAGTCCTCTATGAATGACACCGGCTTGCCGTCACCCTTCATCGACATCATGATGTTCAGGCCCTGTTTGCGCACTTCCCACACGGCCGACTGGAAAGACGGGTCGGTCGCCTCCACCACGGCATCGACGAAACCGAGATCGTTCATCAGCGTGACCAGGTCGCGCAGGCTGTTGAGCTGCGCCTCCTCGTCCTCGCCGGAAAACTCAACGAGCAGCAGGGCATCGGGTTCGCCCTGCACGAAGGCATCCACGGTATTCCTGAACATGGGGATGTCTCGTGCCAGGTTGATCATGGTGCGATCCACCAGCTCCACCGCGGACGGGTTCAGTTTCACGATATGCTGGGTGGCGTCCATCGCCTGGTAGAAGGTAGGAAAGTGGCAGATGCCGAGAGTCTTGTGCGGGGGGATGGGCGACAGCTCGAGGTGTATGCGCCGGAACCAGGCCAGCGTGCCCTCGGAGCCCACCAGCAAGCGGGCCAGGTTGGGGTTCTGTTTCGTCAACTGGTCGATGTTGTAGCCGCCGACACGGCGCAGCAATTTCGGAAAGCGTGCGGCGATTTCCGCGGCCTCACGTTTGCCCAGGGTTAGCAACTGCGCGACCAGGGCCTTCACGGATTCCGGGAGCTGGTCGTTGTGAACGGTCAGCGGGCCGAACGTGGCCGGTGTGCCGTCCGGCAGCAGGGCGTCGATGGCGCGTACGTTGTGCACCATGTTGCCGTACCGGATGGAGCGGGCGCCGCAGGAATTGTTGCCGGTCATGCCGCCGAGGGTGGCACGGTTGGCGGTGGAGACATCCACCGGGTACCACAGCCCGTGACGTTTCAGCTGCCGGTTCAGCTGGTCGAGCACCAGGCCGGGCTGAACCACGGCCGTGCGTTTGTCCTCATCGGTGTCGATGAGCTGGTTCAGGTACTTGCTGGTGTCGAGGACCAGTGCCGCGTTCACCGTCTGGCCGTTCTGGGAGGTGCCGCCGCCGCGGGGCAGCACCGGTACGCCGGCTTCGCGGGCGATCTGCAGGGCCACCTGCACGTCTTCCTCGGTTTTCGGGATAACCACGCCGAGCGGCATGACCTGGTAGATGGAGGCGTCGGTGGAGTAGCGGCCGCGGCTGAAAGCGTCGAAAAGGACGTCGCCCTGGATTTCCTTTCTCAGGCGGGCGGCGAGGGGGTTTTGGTCGGGTTTGCTCACCTTGCCAGATTACTGTGAATACGGAACAGGGAGCAAGGGAGCTGAATTGTTTTGCCTGTCGCGGGGTGCGGTGCTACTTTTAAAGGCCTGTTGCAATGGGGGAGCCAACATGAGTAAACCACACCTGATCATGGGCGCCGTCGTGGGCGCAGTCGCCACGCTCGTCGTCACCAATGCCATCATTGATCCCGATGCCGTCATGCAGCAGCAGGCGGCTGCACCCGAACCTGCCCAACCGGTGCTGGACGGCAGCATCCCGTCCTGCGACCACTGCGAGGCCGAACTCATCACGCTGGAGGAAATCGAAAGCTACATCGACGTGGCGAAGCTGACGGGCCTGACCGATCAGCAGATCCGCTCGCTGGATATCGGCCGCTCCAACGTACAGGTGGCACTGGCCCACCGTGGCCCGTTGAGCGAACCCAATCCGCGATCGGTGGCGGTGCACAACCTGGTGACAGAGGTGTACGTGGTGCTGAGCGGCTCCGCGACCAATATTTCCGGGCCTGAACTCATCGACGCCCAGCCGCGTCCCGATGATTACCGCGCGGTCGTCTACCTCAACGGTCCCGGCCAGAATGCCGAGGCAATCGCCAACGGCACGGAAGTGCAGCTGGAAGCTGGGGATGTTTATGTGATTCCGGCGGGCACCGGCCACCAGTTCACACGCATCGACGATCACATCACCTACATCATGATCCGCATCGACCCGGACAAGGTGGTGCCTCTTCTCGATGCAGACGATTCTGAAGCGTATCTTCAGGAGAACCTGCAATAGGTAAGTGGTAAGAGAGGGGCCAGGTTAATACCTGGCCTTTTTTATTCGTGGCGGATTTCTTCCGGCATCAGCGCAGCACGGATGACTGCACCCCAGATCAGGTTGCCCATGGTGTTGAAGTGCAGGTCGTCCGCCACGAAGATGTCGTCCATCACCGTCCCGTCAGCCTTCAGGAAGGGCGTGGCGGAATCCACATAGGTCACCAGCGGGTCGCCGGCGGCCAGTTCCCGGTAGCCTGCATTCAATGCCTGCACGTTATCCCAGATTTCCCATCTCAATACGCTGGGTTTCACCGCCATGACGTAAATGCGTGTCTGCGGCAGTTCGGCGTGGATGCGGGCCACGATCTGTTCGAGCTGGTCGAGGATGGTGCTGTTGGGGACGTCGTACCAGGTGTCGTTGTCGCCTTCGTAGATGAGCACAGCGCGCGGTTTCAGGCGCAGCACCGCGGTATCGAGATGGTGCAGTACGTCGGCCATGACACTGCCGCCAAAGCCGCGGGAAATGACCGTCAGCGGTGCCAGTGCCTCACTCGCCTGGTCGTTCCAGCGGGCGATGCTCGATGAGCCGGTAAGGACGATGGCGCCTTCCGGCGGCGGTGTCATGCGGTCGAGATTTTCCCAGGCCTGCATGTCGTTATTCCAGCGTGCGGGATCGAGGTTGGGCTGGGCGCCGACGGGTAAGACCGCCAGGGCGAAGACCAGGCAGGCAAAACGGCGCAGCATTGAAATAGTGGATTGCGTCACGGTGTATTCCCTGTCTGTCAGTGCCGCCGTAAATGCTGGCTGAAGAATGGCAGCGCATGCGTCCCGAAACGCTCGGCGATGCGGTTGCCGTGGTCGCCCTCGTAAGTCAGAAAATCATGTGCGATACCGTAGCGGGTCATGGTATCGCTCAGTGTGCGGTTGGCGGTGATAAGACCGTCCTGTTCGCCGACTTCCATGGTGATAGCGGTCATCTTCAACAGGCTGCCGACATGGGATGGCAGCATTGCCTGGGGTGAATTGGCGGCAAAGCGGGCGGCGTACTCCGGCACGATCTTGCCGTCCCGGGTGGGCAGGTCGAGATAGAACGGTGGCTTGTCGGGGTTCGGTGACCAGGCGGCGGTGACGGCGAAAGTGCGCAAGGCGCCGCGATCCAGGTCATCCATGGTCTTTATCTGCTCCATGGCCAGGGCGCGCTCCCCACCTTGCGGCGCGTATTCATTCAGGCAGCAGGAGCTCATGGCATACAGGGCGGAGAAGACATCGGGCCTGCGCATGCCGATCAGCAGGACACCGTAGCCACCCATGGAATGCCCGGCCAGGCCCCGTGCCATGCGGTCGGGAATGGTGCGGTAGTGGCTGTCGATGTAACCCACCAGGTCATCCGCGATGTAATCCTCCCAGTAGCCGGTAGCCGCTGAATTGACGTACATGCACCCGTTAAACATATTGTTGCAGTTGGGCATGACCAGGATCATCTCTTCCGACGTGCCTTCGCCCATGACGTTGTCGGCGGTCAGGTTCGCTTTCATGCGGCTGTCGTTCCCGAACCAGCCAGCGTCAGTACCGCTATAACCGTGCAGGACATAGACCACCGGGTAACGCCGGTCAGGATTTGCCGCGTAACCGGGCGGCAGGTAGACGGACACCTCCGGGGCGTCGGGCTGGTCGAGCAGGTTGCCGGCCAGCGATGGACCGAATACGTTGACACGCTCGAGCGTGCCGGAAACCTGGCCCGATACCGAAGCGGCGGCCGCCAGGCACAGAACCATGGTGGTGAGATAGCTGACGATCCTGTTCAAGACTGGCCCCTTGTTATTTTCCGGTTCAGTTTCCGCCCTGCGCGTTCTGCATCAGTACGGCGGTTTCCGTGCTTTCGCAGCGCAGCGGCAGCAGTTGGTCGAAAGGCGCCTTCACCAGTCGCTTGGTCGGCACCACCCAGGGCTCGGTCAGCACGACCGGGTCGTAGACGGTGGCATCGACGGTCATGCTGTTGCTGTCGAGCATGTTGTAACGCTCCACCACGCGCATCTGGTCGGAATGGAAGGACACGCCGCCTTCGGCGAACATCCAGGTGTCGTCGGTGAAGTTCTTCGTCTCGACCACGAAGGTGTCGCCTTCCCAGTGGCCGACGGCATCGCCGCGATAGGACGGCGGCAGGTAGTCGCGATGTTCACGGCCGTCAGTGGGAATGAGCTGGTAGCCGTGGAAGGTTTCCTGCAGGAACACCATCATATCCGGCGACGCCATGATCTGGCCCAGCGTGCCCACATCGAACAGGCGCACGCTCAGGGTGCCGAAAGCGGTGGGTTTGCACAACAGCGTGGGATCGTCCTTGTCGCTGAGGGTCGCCATGCGTGCCTTGGCGTCGGCAGTGTACAGGTCGGTGTACAGGTTGTACTGCAGTCCGGCGCTGCGGTCGGTGGTCGAGCCGTAATTGGCGCTGCCAAGATCGCCGCCGGTCCACCAGACGCCTGACAGATCGGGCTTGCCGTCGGCCATGCGCGGTACGGGACCGGCTTCGTCGGCGGCGGTTGCCAGGAAAGCGATGGTGGCCAGGTACGCTGCGGCCAGGGTTTTTACGGTTTTGCCAGTCATGCTGACCTCCTAGCGTTCACGTGGGCCGAACATGCCCCATTCCTTGCCATCAGCGGTGATGAGCAGGGTGAGCATGCCGTTGGTGGAGCCGTCGCGGGCACGAAAGCCGTTAATAGTCACGGTGTCGCCTTCCTGGAACTGCTGCGGTGTGTAGCCGCCGCGGATCATGCCGGAGGGCGTGCCGGCCTCGAAGGACCAGCGCTCGATCTCGCCCTGTTCGTTTTCCACGTCCAGGAAGAAATAGGAATGCGGGTTGGTCAGGCGCACGTTGACGATCTTGCCGGTAATGGAAATTGGCGCGTCCATCTTGTAGGCGGCGGCGAATGAATGGTGGGCCGAAGCCGGCAGGCTGGCCGCCAGGGACAGCAATGCGGCAGACAGGCCGCTGTAGAACAGGTTTTTCATGGAAGTTCCCCCCGGGAATTTGATCAGATCTTACGAATTTCCCTGCGCCACAGAATAACCGGGGAGGGGAGGAGCAGTCCAGTCGGGAGGAACCGATAAAGCGATAAAGGGATAAAACGATGAAGCGTAAACAATCCAGCGGTGGTAAAGCGTTTGGTGCTGCTAACCTGTTGAATGCGCTGAAATGGATTTGTAAGCGGAAACTGATTTCATACGCTTTTTCCCTTTATCGTTTTATCCCTTTATCGAAAACCCGTTGGTCTCCCTTCAACCCGCCTTTTTCTCTGGTGCCTTTAAAAACAACAGTAAGGGCAACGTGGCGATAACAATCCACATCATGAACTTGAAGTCGTTGATGTAGGCGATGGCCGCCGCCTGGCGGGTGATTTCCATGTCCACCAGGGCGGGGATCATGGCCAGGTTGTCCTGGATGCTTTGCGGTACCTGCTGCCACGGAATGCCCAGGCGTGTATCCGTGATGTACTCGGTGAGATAGGCATGATTGATGCGGATGTTGCGCGTCAGCAGCACCATGACCATGGAGATGCCGACGCTGCTGCCGATGTTGCGCACCAGGCTGAACAGGCCGGCGGCCTCGTCACGGAATTTCGGGTCCAGGGTGGTGTAGGCGAGCGTGCTCAGCGGCATGAAGGTGAAGCCGAGGCCGATGCCCTGGATCACCCCGGTCCAGATCAGGGTCTGCTTGGGCACGAACAACGCGAAGGTGGTCATCTCGTACAACGACAGGGTGATCATGCCGAGTCCGAACAGGATCAGGATGCGCGGGTCTGTCTTGCCGGTCAGGCGGCCGGTAACCATCATCGCGAACATCACGCCAATCCCCCTGGGTGCCATGATCACGCCGGTCTCGATGACCGGGTAGCCCATCAGGCTCTGCATGTAGGGCGGCAACAGCGCCAGCGATGCCAGCAGGATGATGCCAACCAGGAAAATGAAGAACAGGCTGGTAACGAAGTTGCGGTCGCGAAACAGCTCCGGGCTGAGGAAGGGATTGTCGGTCTGCAGGGTGTGCACCAGGTACATCCACAGGGAGGCGCCAATCAGCGCACAATAGAGGAGGATCTCGGCGGAATTGAACCAGTCCAGCTCCTGGCCGCGGTCGATCATGAGCTGGAAGCTGCCGATCAGGAGACTCAGCATGATGAAGCCGAACGCATCGAACTTGCGGTCCTTGCGCTCGGATTCGGGCATGAACAGGATGACCCCGGCAAGCGCCAGGAGACCGATGGGCAGGTTGATATAGAACACCCAGCGCCAGTTGTAATACTCGGTGAGCCAGCCGCCGAGAGTGGGGCCCAGGATGGGTCCGATCATCACGCCCATGCCCCAGAGGGCCATCGCCTGGCCATACTTTTCCCGTGGGTTGATGTCGAGCAGGGTTGACTGGGACAGCGGGATGAGGGCGGCGCCGCTGATGCCCTGCAGGATGCGGAAGAACACCATCTGCTCGATCGAGGTGGCCGCGCCGCACAGCATGGAGCCGGCAATGAAGCCGGTCACCGAGACCGCGAACACCTTCTTGCGCCCGTAATGACCGCTTAGCCAGCCCACCGGCAGGGTCATGATCGCCGAGGCGATGATGTAGGAGGTCAGCACCCAGGCAATCTGGTTCTGCGAGGCGGACAGCGAGCCCTGCATGTGCGGCAGGGCGACATTGGCGATGGTCGTGTCCAGCACCTGCATGATGGTCGCCAGCATGATCGAGACGGTGACCAGGCCGCGAAAGGGGACGGTTTTGGGTGTCTCGGGTGTCACGGTTGTTCGGCTTTGGTATCAATTGACCCAGGGCAGGGTGCGTTCAAAGCCGGTATCGATGGTCACCTCAGCGCTCATGCCGGCAGACAGCCGCGAGGCGTCGACCGGGCCTGAGAACTCGATGCGCACGGTGATGCGCTGCACCACCTTCACCCAGTTGCCGGATGAATTCTGCGCCGGCAGCAGGGAGAATTCGGCGCCGGTGGCGGGCGTGATGCTGGCCACCGTGCCGCGCCAGGTCTGGCCGGGGAAGGAATCCACGGTGATTGCCACGGACTGCCCGGTTTCAACGTTGGTCAGGTCGGTTTCCTTGTAGTTGGCCTCGATCCACAGGTGCGAGTCATCGATGATGTTGAGCAGCGGTGTGCCCATGATGACATTTTCCCCATACAGGGCGGAGACATTGACGGCAACGCCGTCCACCGGCGAGCGGATCTCGGTGTAACTGAGATCGAGCTCGGCCTTTTCCAGTTCCGCCATGGCTTGCTGGTACATCGGGTGCTGCTCGGTCGGCATGTCCGGGTCGATGAGTTTCGCGCGCGCGACGACCAGGTCGGTCTGTTTCTGTTTCAGCGTGTTCTGGCTGTGCTGGTAAGCAAGCAGGGCAGCGTCGTACTGGGCGTCGGAGATGGTCTTGCGCTCCAGCTGCTGCCTGGCGCGCTGCAGCTCGCGCTCCTGGAAGGCGACGTCGATTTCGGCCCGTTCGATATCCACCTGGAGGGCGTTATAGGCCACCTTCTGGCTGTCGATATCGCGGCTGATGTTGGCGAGCGTCGCTTGCGCGCGCGCCAGCGCGATCTCGTGCGGGTTGCGCACCAGGCGGAACAGCACCTGGCCTTTCTCCACCCGGTCGTTGTCACTCGGGTACGACTCGATCACCTTGCCGGAAATTTCCGGGCTGATGGAGGTGATGTCCGCCTTGAGGTAGGCGTTGTCCGTGGTGACGAAGCGGCCGCCCTGCAGCCAGACCCAGGCGCTGATACCGGCGATGACGACCGGGCCCAGGATGAGAATGGTGATTTTGCGGATGATCCTGATGATGTTCATGGGGTGTGTCCGTTGGTCTTTTCCTGCTTGCCGTAACCGAGGTTGCCGCGCATGCGAAACAGGAGGTCCATAAAAGCTTTGAATTCGTTGTCATTGATGCCGCTCAGGGCTTTCTGCCGTACGCCCTTGCCGACCTGCTTAAGGGACTTGATCATGGGGGCGGCCTTGTCGGTGAGGAACAGGCGTTTGGCGCGGCGATCCCTGGTGTCCTCCTCGCGACGCAGCCAGCCGTCCTTTTCCAGGCGATCCACGTGACGGGCGAGGGTGATGGGCTTGATGTCCATGGCCTGGGCCAGGTCGACCTGCTGGACGCCCTGCTGGCGCTGCAGGTGGGCGAGAACGGACCACTGGGCGCGCGTCAGGCCGAGCTGTGCGGCCTGGCGGTCGAACTCCCAGCGCAGGAGACGGCTGACGTCGTGAATGACGAAACCGAGGCTTGTATCGAGGTCCTTATCCATAGGGAGGCTTATTATAAGCTTGCTTATTATATGTGCAATATTCAATGCAAGCCGGCAGGGACCGCTAGTCTTTTGCCGACATTCGATGCAGGGATACAGGGATAAAGGGATACAGGGATACAGGGATACAGGTGTAAAGATAAGTCGGCAGTTATATGATTTATGTCAAGATTCCACCGCCCGGCAGTGCTAGGATTCCCCAAGAACCCTCAGGAGAAAACCATGTCTGTAGAACACCATGACCTGCACCACGAATTCCCGGAATTTCATGACAAGATTCACGAACTGAAAACGCACGATGCGCATTTCCGCAAGCTGTTCGATGAATACCATGAGTTGACCCGTGAAATCGAGAATATGGAAAACGAGGTCACTCCGGCGTCCACTAGGACCGAGGAAGAAAAAAAGCTGCGTCGTGTCCTGCTCAAGGATGCCATGTACGACATGCTCAAGAAGTAACCCCGCTACTGCCAGGCAGTAGGGTCAACCGCGTAGTATTCCCTTAATACCTCAAACAGCTCCGCATGCTTCTTGCGGAGCTGATGCGGCTTTTCGAAAAAGGTCTCCGTCGCCACCGCGAAGAATTCCGCGGGGTTGGTGGCGCCGTAATAATCCATCACCGATTCGTGGTGGTGATGGAAATCCTCGTTCAGTTCCTCGAACTCCTCCGACAGGATTTGCGCCCAGGCCGTGTAGTTGCCGCCATGCATCACGGGGGCGCCGTTCGCCGATCCCGATTCGCTGTCGAGCTGGTGCGAGAACTCGTGCAACACCACGTTGTGGCCGTCATGGATGTTGGCAGCGCCATGCCTGACATCATCCCAGGACAGGATGACCTTGCCGTAATGCCATGACTCGCCCAGCAGGCCGTGGCCGTGATCCTCTATATCGACGATGCCATCGTCGTTTTCCTCATGACCGAGGTTGCTGACGAAGGCGTCGGGATATACCAGGATGTGTTTCAGGCGCGGGTAGACTGCGGTGCGTCGGTTGAGCAGCAGCAGGCAGGCCTGCGCGGCAATGGTGATGCGGATCTCGTCGTTGATGGCCTGTCCGCCGCAGCCATGAAAGGTTTTATGGGCAAGAAAGCGCTGTATGTTGTCGCGCAGCTGCTGCTGTTCGCCGGGTGCAAGGCGGTTCACGTAAGGAATCGCCCGGACGAGATGTTGCTGCCAGGCATCGGGAAAGGGGCGGGCGATGATGCGGCGGTCGCGCCAGCCGGGAAACCAGGTGCCGATGGCGACGACCAGGATGATCAGGGCAATGATCGCGAGTTCGGTGGTAAACATGGTCAGGCGAAAAGAGAGAGATACAAGATACTGGATACAGGATACAAGGGGCTCAAAGTCAGCGCTAAGACCGTGTCATATCCGGCAATCGGGAGGAATGTGGCGGGTTTGACCCGGCATCCGGAATTCGGGCGCTTTGCCTTGTATCCTGAATCCTGCATCCATTATTGTTGCCCCTGTTCGATCTCGTCCCAGCGTGCATAGAGCTTTTCCAGTGCTTCCTGGGCGGCGGTGACCTGTTTCATGACAGTATCGATGGCATCCTTGTCCCGGTCGTAAAAGGCGGGATCGGAGATGGCCCTTTCCAGTGCGGCCAGTTCCGCCTCTGCGTTTTCGATTTTTCCGGGCAGCTGGTCCAGTTCCCGCTGCAGTTTGTACGACAGCTTGCCGGCTTTGGCCGGCTGCTGGGATTGCGGCTTCTGCTTGTGTTCGGTTTTGCTCTCGGGCGATGCCTTTTCCGGCAGGGGCTTCGGGTCAAAGGTGCCACCCTGGCGCACCCAGTCCTGGTAGCCGCCGACATAGTGCCTGACCTGGCCATTACCTTCGAAGACGATGGAGCTGGTCACCACGTTGTCGAGGAAGGCGCGGTCATGGCTGACCAGCAGCAGGGTGCCCTCGAATTTCATGAGTATGTCTTCGAGCAGTTCCAGGGTTTCCATGTCGAGGTCGTTGGTGGGTTCGTCCAGCACCAGGACATTGGCAGGCTTGCTGAACAGGCGCGCCAGGATGAGCCGGTTCTGTTCGCCGCCGGAGAGCGCCTTTACCGGCTGGCGTATGCGTGCCGGTTCGAACAGGAAGTCCTGCAGGTAGCTGATGACATGCATGTCGCGACCGTTGATCGTGACATGGTCGGAGCCGCCGGCGAGATTGTCCTGCACGGATTTTTCCGGATCGAGCTGTTCGCGCAGCTGGTCGAAGTAGGCAATCTCGATCTTCGTTCCCGTCTTCACCTTGCCGTGATCCGGTTTCAGCTGGCCCAGCAGAATCTTCAGCAGGGTGGTCTTGCCGATGCCGTTCGGGCCGATCAGGCCGATGCGGTCGCCGCGCATGACAGTGATGGAGAAATTGTCGATCAGGGTCTCATCGCCATAGCCATGACGAATGCCCTCGGCTTCCACCACGATCTTGCCGGACATCTCGCTCTTGTTCAGAGAGATCTTCGCGCTGCCCTGTACATTCAATCGCGCCCTGACTTCCTCGCGCATTTTCTCCAGTGCCCGGACGCGGCCCTCATTGCGCGTGCGTCGGGCCTTGATGCCCTGGCGGATCCATTGCTCTTCCTTCGCCAGTTTCTTGTCGAACTCGGCATTGGTCTTGGCCTCGGCGGTCAGCTGCTGGTCGCGGTGTTTCAGGAAGGCCTTGTAATCGTGCTGCCAGTAAATCAGCTTGCCACGGTCCAGTTCCATGATGCGATTGGCGGTGCGCTGCAGGAAAGCGCGGTCGTGTGTGATCAGGATGATGGCGCCGCGAAAATCCAGCAGCAGTTTTTCCAGCCACTCGATGGCGGGGATGTCGAGATGGTTGGTGGGCTCATCCAGCAGGAGGATGTCGGGGTCGCTGACCAGGGCGCGGGCCAGGGCGGCGCGGCGGGTCCAGCCGCCGGAAAGGCTGGACATGAGGTTGTCGGCGGGCAGGTCGAGCTGGCTGATGACAGTCTCCACCCGGTTCTGGAGCTTCCAGCCGTCGGCACCGTCGATCTCGTGCTGCAGGCGGGCGAGTTTTTTCATGTCGGGGTCGGCTGCGGAGATAAGCTGGTGGTACTGGCTGAGCAGGGCGCCGGTCTTTGCCAGGCCCCCGGCGATGAAATCGTATACGGTTTCACTGGCCTTGTAGGGCAGGTCCTGCTCCAGCATGGCGATCCGGGTGCCGGGCTGGACCCAGCGCTCGCCGCCGTCAGGCCTAATATCGCCGTGCAGCAGTTTCAGCAGTGAGCTTTTGCCGGCGCCGTTGCGCCCCAGGAGGCCGATAATGTCGCCGGCGTCGATGGTCATCGCCTCGGCATCGAGCAGGACCTGGGGCCCGTAGGCCAGGTGAATGTCTTTCAGGGTGAGCAGGGGCATTTACGCTGGCTGTTCTATGGGTGGCGGGGGCGGTGTCGGTGGCTGCAGGTTGGTCAGCTTGAGCTGGAATTCCTTGCGCACCAGCAGGAAGCTGATGACGGCCTGGATGGTGACCGACAGGACGGATACATACCAGATCTGCTCCATGGTGAAGCCTTCCTGCTTGCTGACCCAGACCGCGACGGGAATGAAGATTATCAGGCGGCTGGCCGAGGAGAACATGGCCGGCTTGGTGTTGCCCAGGCCCTGGAACATGCCGGAGCAGGTGAAGATGATGCCCTGGGCGACGAAGTTCCAGGAGATGATCTGCAGGAAGTCGCCGCCGGCCTTGATGACGGCTTCCTCGTCGGTGAAGAAGGCCACCAGCAGTTCCGGGTGGAATTGCAGCACCAGGGTGACGACCAGCATGACCGCACCGCTCATCAGTATGCCTTGTTTGAAGGCTTCGCGTACGCGGTCGCCGTGGCCGGCACCGAAATTCTGGCCGGCGATGGGCCCCACGGCAAAGGCAATTGCCATGGTGGGCATGAAGATGGACTGCATGATGCGACCGCCAACGCTGAAGCCGGCCTGCGCGGATTCACCGAAGTCCTGTATCAGCCAGTAGACCACGGCGAAGTAGCCGAACATCAGCAGCATCTCGCCGCCGGCCGGCAGGCCGATGTTGAACATGCGGCCCCAGATCGACAGCTGCGGTTTCCAGAGGTGGAGCTGGAAGGCGACGTATTTTTCCAGCTTTATGAAATACATGATGAGCATGAACACGCCCACCGCGCTCGAGATCGTGGTGGCCAGGCCGGCGCCAACGACGCCCAGGGCAGGGGCAGGGCCGTAGCCGACAATGAGCATTGGTGCAAGGATGGTGTTCAGCAAAATGGTGATCACCTGGATCATCATGGTCGGCTTGACGATGCCGGTGGCGCGCAGTGCCGAACTCATACCCATGATGGCGAACTGCATCGACATCCCCGGCAGGAACCAGTGCAGGAAGCGGATGCCTTCAGCCTGTGCGTCCCCGGCGGCGATGGTGGCCATGAAGCTGTCGGACAGCGTGTAACCAAACAACAGCGTGATGGCGGTGCAGATGCAGGCCAGTACCATGGACTGGTTGAAGACGAGGTTGGCGAAGTCGCGGTCCTTGCGGCCGACGGCCTGCGACATCAACGCAACAGAACTCACGCCCAGCACCTGGCTCAGGGCCATGACCATGAAAAACAGCGTACCTGCGGCACCGACGCCGGCGATGGCGGCATCGCCGAGGCCGGCGACGAAGTAGAGGTCGACCAGCAGGTACAGCGTCTGGAAGATCATGCCCATGGCGACAGGCGCTGCCATGGCAACGATGGTGCGTGGAACGGAGCCCTGGGTCAGGTCTTTCATGGAAAATGTCTGGCCGCCGACGAGGAAAAGCGCGAGTGTACAGCAATCGCTGCGGGCGCGGCAGATTGTTTTTTAACCCTGTTTTTGGCCTAATTGACAGGGGCAAACAAGAACAGCCCTGAAACATAACCGGTATATTCCGGTCCTCCCTGAATACACTGCTTCGATTAACGGCGACGCCCATGCAAGAGCAGTCTTTCCTGTCAAAAAACCTCACCCTGGTGGTCGGCATCAGCCTGCCGCTGCTGCTGGTTCTGGTGTTCTGGATCGCCATGGCCGTGCCGCGCATGACGGTGGATGACCCGCAGTATGATCTTGTTCTGGTCTCACGCTATTACGGCGAAGCGGTGCGTCAGCTCAACGGCACCATCGCGTTTGAGATCGATGACGGCATGTTATATGCCCGGTTCACCGTCGACCCCAACTACCCGGTGGCCCGCGGCAACATCCCGGCCGTGGCCATTCCCGTGCCGCGCCTGTATTACTTCGACAGCGCCGCCGGCAACCTGCGGGAAATCGATGTCGACCTGCCCGACGAACCAGCCAATGGTGACATCCTGCCTGTGGCCGAACTGGCCGGCCGGACCCTGATAGCTGAAACCAGTGCGCCCGACGGCTACCGGTTCGACAACAGCTACCGGGGATCGCGCGGATTCCTGTTCTTCTTCGATGGCTATCGTTACGGCGCCAAGATCGAAAAAGACGGCAGGGCGGAGAAGATTCCCGCCATTGACGGCAACAACTATTACGCCAGCTACGAGTTCATCGGCTGGGTGGAGCGGGAGTCACCCTGATGACTTCGCGCAAGGAAGCACTGGACACCATTATTGCCCTGGCCCGGGAGCATGAGCTGGACGTGCAGGATATCGCCGCGGCACTCAAGCCCGGCGACGCTGACCGGGGCTCCTCGACCAGTCGCATCCTGGCCTGGGTGGGCGGCATCTTCATCCTCTGCGGCCTGGGATTTTTTATAGAAACCTTCTGGGCGGACATGAATGCGGCCGCCCGCATCATCCTCTATCTCGGTGCCGGCCTGGTGATGCTGGTGGTCGCACTGGTCTTCATCGAGAACGCGCACTACGAGAAATCCACACTGCCGCTGTTCCTGCTGGCGGCACTGTTCCAGTCCGGCGGCATCCTGGTGGCCTTCGATGAACTGGGCACCGGCGGTGATCCGCAGGTGGCGGTGCTGGCCATGACAGTGGTGATGCTGGTGCAGTGCCTGCTGGTCTGGCGTGTGCACCGGCTGGCCGTCCATGTGTTCCTGTCCCTGTGGTTCGCAGCCTTCACCCTGGGCAATCTGCTCGACATCATCGGTCTCGACTGGGACGTGCAAAGCACGCTCACCGGCGCCGCGATACTGGCGGGCGCATTCAGCTTGAACAGCAGTACCCATGCGTCCATGGCCGCGTTCTGGTTCCTGGCCGGCGGTATCATGACCGGTTATGGTGTGTTCGATCTGCTGGAAGATTCACCCGTGCACATATTGTATGTAGGCTATGCCGGCGCCATCATCTACCTGAGCACCCTGGTGCGCAGCCGCATGCTGCTGTTCACCGGCACCTGCGCCATGATCGGCTACCTGGGCTGGTTCACGTCCGAGTATTTCGCCGATTCCATCGGCTGGCCGCTGGTCCTGATCATCATCGGGGTGGTGTTCATCGGCTTCAGTGTCTTTGCAGTAAAAATCAGCAGGGACTATATTACCGGCTCGCCTTGAACTGAATCCAAGAAAGGGCAGGGGGATCATGAGAACACTTTCGGCGCTATTCATCCTGGCCAGCATGGTCATGCTGCCTGCCATGGCGGCGGACACTGGCGCACAATCCCTCGCTGCCCGCGTCCAGGCGCTGGAAGACCGCGAAGCCATCCGCAACCTCATTCTCGATTACGGCACATACCACGACCATCGCGACTACCGTTCCCTGGCAGCGCTGTTCGCAAGCAACGGTGTCTGGGAAAGCGGCATGGGCCGCGGCGAAGGCCCGGAAGGGGTGTTCAAACTGATGGACGACATCATCGGGCACAACCCGCTGCCGGAAGGTTCCGGCACCTTCCACGTCCTGACCAATGACCGCATCCGCATCGACGGCGACCGCGCCAGTGCCGTCACCAAGTGGCTGTATGTCACCCCCGGTGAAGGTGGCGGACCGAACGCGGTTCTGCTGGGGCATTACGACGACGAATTCATCCGCGAGGACGGCACATGGAAATTCCTGCGCCGGGAAGCACCGGTGGATCTGCCGGCCTCGCCATGAAGACGTTGTCCTGCACCGTTTTACTGTTGCTGGCAGCGCTGCCGGCATCGGCCCATCACTCCAACGCCGAATACGACCGCACGAGTGTGGTTGAACTGGAAGGCATCATCGCCCGCGTCATCTGGCGCAATCCCCATGTCGGCCTGGAGCTGGATGTCACCAATGCCGACGGCTCGATGACGCGCTGGGTCATGGGCGCGGCGGATCTCGCCGGTACCATCCGCCGGGGTGTGCCCGAAGGCACCTTTCAAGCGGGCCAGCGGGTGACCGTGGCCGGGTTCGCCTCGACGCGCCGCGCCGCCAACATGCTGGTCACCAACGTGCTGCTGCCCGACGGTCGCGAGATACTGCTCACCGGTTTTTCCGAGCCGCGCTGGAACACCACCACCGTCGGCGGCGGCAGCTGGGTGCTGGCGGCGGATGTGGGTGAGGCCGGCAGCGGCGACATCTTCCGCGTGTGGACGCT
>Ga0181584_10001431_pt1 | contig 18086 bp, 17 predicted proteins | sample 071ome_30_FD_132462 | JGI IMG/M metagenome (GOLD analysis project Ga0181584, IMG submission 132462) | Coastal salt marsh microbial communities from the Groves Creek Marsh, Skidaway Island, Georgia - 071406AT metaG (megahit assembly) | ecosystem: Environmental > Aquatic > Marine > Intertidal... | reverse complement strand
GGCCCTGCTCGATCAGAGAGACTACCTCCTACTTGAAATGTCAAAATATGCCTCGCTTGATGTTGCAATTGATAGCGCAGATAGGGCATCTGTCAAATTAGCCGGCAGTAGCAATAACCTCACTTTTGTGAATTCGCTACGCTCCTTCAACCTCAACTCACGAGTATCTGTGGTGGCCGGTGGTCCCATAGCAGTCATATTTGACGCGTATGGTGAAAACCTAAACGTAGGTGAGCTGCGGGGCGGTTCCATAGGCGGCCTATTAAAGTTTAGAAATGATATCTTCGAAAAGTTAAGGGATGATCTTGATGTGCTGGTCAATAGGATGGCTACTGCCGTAAATGATATCCACAAGGATGGACTTAACAATAATGGCGATGTCGGGAATCTAGTTTTTGATCTTGCCCCAAAGTATGTCGCCTCTAACGTTGGAGATGGGACCGCGTCAAGCGCTCTTAAAGTTAGTGCTCCTGTAGGAACTCAAGACGTCAATATAAAGGCGAAATGGGATCAGCAAAACGATAGATGGCTCTTAATCGATCTAGTCGATGAGACTAGGACGTTTGTTTCTCCAAATTCAAAAAATGATAAGGGATTTACTTTCAAGGGTTTAACAGTCCAAGTAACAAAAGACCTAGTAAATGCCGAAGAATTTTATATAAGGCCCTCGCTAAGAGGAATTGACAATATCAGCGTGCTGCTTGAAAAGACTGATCAGATCGCTACCGCAGATAGACTCCAGATTGAAAGTACAATCACAAACTCTAAGGAAGTAGATCCAAGCATACTGTACTCTCAACGCATAAAGCCATTGAAAGAATTTGTGCAGTTCGATACGTCCTCAAACCTGGCTGTGGCGCAGACCATTACAACAAAAACCAACAGCGTTGAGCCTTCTCTATTTATTCCGAGAGACGCGACTGGATTCAAAGTTAGCATACAACCTCCAATCGCAGAGGATTATCAGCTACAACTTTTTACATCTGAATATAACCACGTACTTGGTAGTAACGTATTGGATCCAGGATTTGTCACAGGCCTTAACTCGGCAAAATCTATTGAGGCTGGAACAGCGTACGTCAATAACTACCTAAACAAGCAGGGTGCGGATGGGTATAAAGATTCCAGTATAAAGATAGGTAATTTCTCTAGTCAAATTATGGTCTCGTCGGGTCTTCCGATACAGACAAATAACACGGGTGGAGTCCAAACATTAATTGCCGCGACCGCCCTTAAATTGAATGGCCATAACATGGGAGCGTTGAATATTAACAACGCTACAACATTATCCGCCGGGGATATTGCGGCATGGATAAATGCAGAGTCACTAAATACTAATGTTACTGCTAAAGCTCAGAATGTTCGATCCTATGCCTATGAAGATCTTGATCTAACGAGACAGCTCTCCATTAATGGAACCGAGATAGTAAATGGAGGCACCGGCATACCGGCGAGTCTTGATGCCCTGGCTACACTTATAAATGCACAAACAGGTATCACCAACGTACAAGCAGTAGTTGATAGGAGAGAGAATAAAATTATAGTTTCAAACGTTGAATCTAACGTTGGAGATAATATAGTTCTTGGCAGTCCGGTCGGAGGGGATACGCTTAACTTCTTGGGTGAGATAAATGGTACTTTCGTTGGTAACGTTGAATATACAGGCGCTAATATAAACTTTGAATTTCAGAATTATGGTGCCGGTCAGGGGTCAGCCAGAGACCTAAGTCGGCTAGGGCTGGCAACTTCAATTGTTTCAGACAGTGCGATGGACGATGACTTCTTAGTCTACGTAACGGGCTCAGTTAATGATTTAGATATAAGATATGACGTTGGTTCTCTGTCCAAGAAGCCCGAAGTCAGCATAGAAAAACCCTTCAAATTGAACTTCCTCTCACCAACACAGGTTCAGATCACAGATACGACTACAAACACTGTCCTGGCTAAGAAAGACTATGCCTGGCCAGATGGCGTACTCGTAAATGATGTAAGGGTTGTTTTTGCTGAAGCACCTACAACCGGGGATGAATTCACAGTCACATCAAATGCAGGCGCGATGGGTGATAACGGAACCATTAATCGTCTCGCAGAAGTAAAGGATATTGGGGTAGACGGTAGTCAGGTGCCCACCCAGAAGTATCTTTCTCTGATAGCTGAAATCAGCAACAAGCACGAACTTGCAACCATTTCATCGGATGCTTTGGAGGCGGTCAAAGATGATGCGGTTGCCCTTTTAGATGCCACCGCCGGCGTGACCTTAGACAGCGAGGCAGCAGATTTGATCAAGTATCAACAGTCGTTTCAGGCTGCGGCGCAGGTGATCAAGGTGGCAAGAGACATGTTTGAGACGCTTATTCTTGCCTCTCGCTAAGGGTGTATATTATGAAAATTTCAACGTCTCAGTACTACAAAACTCTTAACGATTTAATGACTAATCAGCAGGCAAAAATCGCCGAGCTTCAATCGCAGCTGTCTACTGGAAAAAAAAATGTTACGCCAAGCACAGATGTAAAAGCTACAACTAGCTCCTTAAAAATATCAACAGTGATCTCTGCTCAAGAAGACTACATCAATACGCTTCGTAATATAAATGCAGGCTATGCTGAAGAAGAGATTGCAATGAGCTCCATGACAAACATGATCAGGAGAATGCAGGACATAGCTATTGCCGGCGCTAACCAAACCTACAGTCAGAGTGAACTTGATCTATTTGCTAACGAGGTCCAAGGGTATATTGATGATATAAGGGGTCTTGCGAACACCAAAGACTCAAATGGCCATTATATTTTTTCTGGAACAAAAACAACGACAAAACCTTTCGTTAAGCAGGCGGATGGCTCTACTGTATATAAAGGAAATCAATCAGAAATAAAGCTAACGCTAGAAGGCGGCTACAAGCTCCCTATCAGTATATCTGGTAACAAGCTTGCGGGTTCCCTTGAGAGAAAAGACGCGCTTGGAGCAGTTGTTACGCGTGTAGATATGTTCAAGGTGATGGAAGATTTCTTGGCAGGCCTCAAATCCAATACACTTACTGAAATTCAGAGGGGTAGCGAGGAGCTAGCCTTGGTGGCCAATAATATTAGCGAGAATATGGTTGAAAATGGAATAAGGCAGAAGCTTGTTTCGGAGAGAGAAGTCATCGCGGAGGATAAGATTCTTGTCTACAAGAGCTTACTATCCGATGCTCAAGATGTTGACTACGCTACCGCCATCACGCAGCTGTCCACAGACATGCTTGCCTTAGAGGCAGCGCAGAGTACCTTCTCAAAAGTTTCACAACTCACGTTGTTTAACTTTATCAAGTAGGTAATGACTGATGGCAGAAGTTTCGTCTACCAACAACATCGGAACCAAGATTACTCAAGCGCTCAAGGCTGGTTCTGGCGTTGATATCATTGACCTGGCTACAACGTTGGCAGAAGCGGAAACTCAGCCAAAAATAGACAGTGTCACAAATAAAAAATCCTCGGCAGAGCTCAATATTTCCGGATTTGGCACACTCAAATCAGCTTTGTCTAATCTAAAAACATCGCTTGATGCACTCAAAAACAAAGATCAGATACTTTCAAAATCTGTTTCGAGTCAGTCTAGCGAAAGGGTGACGGCATCAATAAATAGTGAATTAAACGCTACCGCCGGAACATCAAAGCTGGTTGTTGCTTCCTTAGCGAAGAATCAGGTTGTGATGATAGACAATGATGCGAGCGATCTGACGAATGAAAAATACACATCCCTAACACAAAATCTCAGTGGAGCTGATTTCACAATAACTATCACCTCTCCCTCTGGGGGAGGCGCTAATGTTATTAATGTCACCACACACACGCCACAAGGAATAATTGACGCCATAAATGCAGCCGATATTAATGGAATAAAAGCTAGGGTTCTTAATCTAGATTCCAGTGGCAGCACGTTTAATATTGTCGTGGAAGGTAAAACTGGCGCAAATAATAGTTTTGATATCGCAAGTAGTCTCGCTAACTTTGGCGAGGTTACATCTCAAAATGCTGCAGATCTGGACATGACCGTAAATGGTATGCAGGTCTATAGAAGCGATAACTCCGTAACAGATGTAGTCCCTGGTGTTAAGCTTGATATAAAAAATACAGGAACAACCAACGTGGTGGTCTCCTCAAATACGACAGGTCTTAGGGAGTCTGTTGATGATTTCATATTCAACTATAATTCTTTGATAGACGTCACTTCTTACCTGATAGGAGAAAAAAGCGAGGAGGATGAGTTGGCTGGATCCCTCGCGAATGAGAAGAACACTGTCAACACTATTTTGAGTAGTATGCGTGGCCTCTTAGATCTTACATCGACCACATCGTCTAATGGTTTTGATACCTTTAGGGACCTCGGTATTAGCGCTGAACTCGGCGGCAAGCTGTCTTTGAAAGAGACCACTTATGCTAGCGCAATCGAAAATAATCTTGATGACGTCAGAAAAATGCTAACTGCAAATACTAATGATCAATTAGCGAACGATGCTAACCCCAAGGGCCTGGCGCTTGATGCTCAAAACATTATCGAGGGATACCTGGCTGATACAGGAAGTATAAGAGTCAAAACAGATTCGGCAAAAGAAAGTCTGACCAAATACGAGCAAGATTTACTAGACCTTCAGGAAAGATTGGAAAAAATAAAAAGCAGGTATCTAGCCCAGTTCGCGGCTATGGAAACTATAGTACAGAGAAGTAAAAATACTGGCGAGTATCTGACGGGTCAGATTAAGTCAATGCAGAGTATGTATGAAAACTAAGTGAACCCATGGTGAATCTCTTCACAGGTAATAATTATGGCTAACTCTAAAGACTGCTTAGTTTGTAAATATATAAGATGGTACTTATTAATCGGGCTTCCAATACTGATATTTATATGGACAAGGCCCAGTGTGGCCATGCTTGAGGGTGTAAATCTGGTTAATATCGTCTCCTTCTTGATAGGTATAGGTTTGGTCAGCACTGTCGTTTGGAAATATTACAATGAGTTCAAAAAATAACGTTAACTGTAGAGATTGTGCTCATTTTTATGTCACCTGGAGGATGAATTATCCATATGGGTGCAGATCTATGGGTTTTAACAGTCGAAACCTACCATGCATTGATGTCCTGGCTCAGGAAGGAAAAGTTTGTATGGCCTACGAGTCCAAATCGGCCAAAGTAAATAGTGAAATACTGCCTGGTTATACTAAAGTTGAAGAGAGAAACGACGAAATATTAAATATAACTGTTTGATTATTCTTGTTTATCTATAACTATCAAGAAAGGGTGCTCAATATCTTTGGGCTCAAGGCATGAGATGCTGCCTTTGTAGCTATAGTAAGTGCAGGCAAGGTTGCTGCGCATGGCGCTCGATGAAGAGGTCCAGAAATTTTCTGTGATCATTGAAGGAAATATATTGGTATTTACTGCAGGATTTATGCACCGATCTTCAGTAATTTGGTCAAAATCCTGCCGAGTGGGCAGGCGGACCGATCGTCCTGATTTATCAGATAAATCTTGGGCGTAGCCATTCGCTTCCTGAAAGTTTAGGTAGATGGCCTCTCCTGTGCATGCGTCTGGAGACGAAAAGGCTTGACCTGCGGGGCATCTGGACCAATATATGTTGGATGAGAGTGTGGTGATGAGGCCGCCCTCGGGATCTAAAAATGATGAGAAGTCATTGTTATTGCTAGAAAAATAGTCAATACAATTAGGATCGTTAGAGAAATCACAGGATGCCAAGCCTAGTGATAGTATAAGAGTTAAGGTTAGTGATTTACTTGATATATGAGGATTTGGCATCACGTTAAGTCGTACTAAGAGTCTGGAGATCCCCGGCTAGGTGCGCATATTTTATTCTGGGAGTAAGAGATGGATATTGCAACTATTGTAGGTTTATTCGGCGCCTTCGGGCTGATCATATTTGCCATGCTCGACGGCGGTGATCTGGGTGCCTACACGAATATCCCCGGCCTGATGATTGTTGTAGGCGGCTCGGTAATGGTCGTGCTGCTCAGGTCTTCCCTGGAGGAGTTTCTTAATGCCATAAAGGTCGCAGGTAAGGCCTTCGGCAAACCTTTGGAGAAGCCAGATCAATTGATAACCCAACTGGTCGAGTTTGCGGCTATAGCTAGAAAAGACGGCATGATCGCCCTAGAAAATCAGGAAATCGAAAATAAGTTTATGGAAAAAGCGGTCGCTATGCTGGTTGATGGAACAGAGGAAGATATGATCAAAAAGTCGCTTACCCGCGACATTGAGATTATGAAGCTTAGGCACAAGCAGGGTGCAGCTATTTTCTCCTCTTGGGGTGAGGTCGCGCCCGCAATGGGCATGATTGGTACGCTCGTCGGTCTTATACAGATGCTTGGTAACATGTCTGACCCCAAATCAATTGGCCCAGCAATGGCGGTAGCCTTGCTGACCACAATGTATGGCGCGATTGTTGCCAACTGTTTCTGTATACCGATTTCTCAAAAGCTCGCCAATCAATCTGAGGTTGAGAGTGCAAACTGTGAGCTAATCCTTGAGGGCGTGCTTTTCATCCAGAAGGGCGGAAATCCGCGAATCCTTACAGACTTGCTGATATCTTTTGTTGCACCTAAGCAACGTGATCAACTCGTCAACGCATAAGTTTAAAAGCATGAGTCAGTGTCATGGCTGATGAAGAGGACATAAAACAAGACGAGGCTGATGAATCTGAAACAGATTCGCTAGTTGAGAGTCCAAACGACGCTACCGAGGACGAGAATGCGGTAGATAGTAGCGATCTTGAGGATGCGGTAGAGCAGGCGAGGGAGGCTTCTGCAGTTGGCGGTGGTGGACAATCGCCTAGCAAGGATGATTGCCCAGAATGTAAGACCGGTTCTCCAGCTTGGATGGCAACGTTTGCCGACATGGCAACGCTGTTGATGGCTTTCTTTGTACTAATTCTGTCTTTCTCGGATACCGAGCTCCCTAAATTTGAATACATCAACGGATCTATACAGTTCGCCTTTGGTGTTAACAAGGTTATCCCAAAGGTGTCGATTCCTTCAGCTAGAAGTATATTAGTTGAAAACTTCACGCCAAATGAGGCCGCGCCGACGGTTATCAATAATCCAAGGCAGCGTCCGCTGGATCCTACAGCTGAAAACTTACTGCGTCGTACCGACAGATCAAATGAGAAGTTCGTAGAGGAACTGGAGAGGGCGAAGATAGCTATGTCAGAGCAAATAGCGACTGGACTGGTCTCTGTTACAACTGATGGTCAGCAAATTATCGTCAACGTAAAAAATGATGTAAGCGGTGACATCTCTGGGGTTGAGCAGGATATCACGGGCACAGTGAGCCAGCTTCTAATTGAGACAAGCAACATAGTTTCGGAGCTACAAGAGGTAACCAATCAAGAGATTAGTATTTTCTTAACCGATACTGAGCCAGAGCAGGTAGAGGATGAGCAAGATATTGCCCAATATTTCGGGCAGTCATCAGAAGATGCGGCAAACAGACGTTACGAGTATATCCGCGCAGATCTAGGGTCTGAGATAAATAATGGACTTCTTGAGGTAGAGAGAGATGGAAATGACGTCATCATCAGGATCGCCAACCAAGGTTCTTTCACCTCGGGTAGCGCTCAGCTAGCAGGCTCTTTCTTATCTACTCTGGATCGGATTGGTAACGCACTCTCAAATGATGATGGTGCAATACGTATAGAAGGGCATACGGATAACGTGCCCATAATGTTCAGTGATACCTTTAACTCAAATTGGGACCTATCAGCGGCAAGATCGTCATCGGTTGCCTCTTACTTAACTACTGCAAGTGGTATTGATACCACCAGGGTGGAGGTTGTCGGCTTTGGTGATTCCTCTCCTCTGACCACCAATGCGACTGCCGAGGGTAGGGCAAGAAACAGGCGCATAGAAATCAAGATCTCAGATAGCTGAGTCTTGCGGTAATTTATATATCGGTACATTGTTTTGGCTGAAGAAAACGAAAACGAAAACGAATCTGAGTTGGAAGAAAATATTCCAGAGGTTTCAGACGAGTTAGAAGATGCAGCGGCAGAGTCTGACCCCGAAAATGAGGGTGAGGACGCTGGTGATGAGTCTGCACAGCTAGAAGTCGAGGAGGAAGAGCCCGGTGAGCCGGTTGATTGCCCTCCATGTAAGTCTGGCTCTCCCGCGTGGATGGCAACATTTGCCGATATGGCAACGTTGCTCATGGCTTTTTTTGTTCTTATCCTTTCTTTTGCGCATGTAAATGTACCCAAGTACAAAGAAGTCAGTGGGTCTATGAGGTCTCGGTTCGGCGTGCAGACCACTGTCCCAATTGTTGAGGCTCCAACAGCCCACAACATGGTGATGACGCAGTACAGGCAGGCGGTCACCGAGGTTACCGCCGCCAACGTGATTGAAGAGCAGTTGGTAAGAGAAGAGCAGGACATGGAGGCGGAACTTGATGTCGATATAGGTCCGGGCGAATCGGACACAAACCTGACAGAGGAGGAGATCGTCCAAGAGTTTAGAGATGAGATCGCCGAAGGTAAGGCGACAGTTACAGTGGAAGACGGATCAGTAGTTGTGAATGCGTTAAATACTGTGCAAGAGGACCTTGAGCCTGGACAGCTAAGTCAGGACACCATCCAACTGCTTTCCAAGGTGGCCGAGGTGCAGAGGGAGCAAAACCTTCTTATTCAGGTCTCGGGTGAGCAATTTATTTCTCCTGCAGACACACAGGTCAATAATCCAGTACCCGGCCCTGCCTCTGTAAGAAACCAGGATCAATTTGAGCAAATCAAGGCCAACCTGTCTGATGAGATCAGCAACGGCCTAGCCGAAGTTTTTCGCGGTGAGAATGGAGAGATCATTATCAGGCTTACCGAGAGGGGAAGTTTTTTAAGTGGCTCGGCAAGCCTGCAGTCTGGATTTGAGGAGCTGCTTAACAACGTTGGATTCTCTATCAGGGGGGCTACTGGGATGATACAAATTCAGGGCCACACCGATAACGTTGGGATGGCTTTTGGAAACAGATATCGTGACAACTGGGATCTTTCCTCAGCCAGAGCCGCAACTGTTGCTGACTACATACTTGGGAGAGGTTTCATTGACTCTGGAAATGTTATGGTCAAGGGCCTCGCTGACACTCAGCCGATAGCAAGTAACGATACCGCCACAGGCCGTTCACAGAATAGGAGGATAGAGATAGCCCTGATGCCTAACTAAGCCGCATCAGTCCATACAGGTCTCTATTCCCTGAGAAATACAGAGCTCGGCCGTCTGGTTAGCTTTATCAATGTCTTCTTGATCTAAAGGTAAACTTGCAATAGAAGTGACGTTGACCGCCTCGTCCTCTCCATTTAGCTCAGCAATTTTCCCCCACAGGTATCCATTGTAGGAATCTGAGTCGTCACCCTCGCCGGCTTGAAGCATAAAGGCGTACATTAACTGTGCCGGCGAATAATTTTTCTTAGCAGATTTCAGTAAATATTCTCTTGCCAAAGCATAATCTAGCGAAACGCCGTCGCCCCTCTCGTAGGCAAGCCCGACCATGTACTCTGATTCCATGAGCCCCTCATCAGCCGCCTTCTTAAACCAGCTGAATGACTCAACAAGATTCTGGGCGACCCCGTACCCGTGATAGTAAAGCAGGCCCATATTATGCTGAGCCTCTGGTAAACCATTATCGGCCGCCTGGCGATACCAGTTCATTGCAAGGATATAGTTTTGAGGGACGCCCAAGCCCTCCTCATACATATGTCCAATATTATTCTGTGCCTCGGGCACCCCGTCCTCGGCGAGAGGCATCCACGATCTTATAGCCGTGGCATAGTGGCCTCGCTCCATAGCAGCAAGCCCTGCCTCAAGCCTGTCGGTCTGTGAGTATGCTAAAGAAGAGACAACAAAAAACAACAAATAAAATATATGCTTCAGTGTATGCATTTTAATTTTTAGGATTTCTCAATTTCTCTGACGTGGCCCTGAATTTCCAAAACCTTTTTGAACAAGCTACTTTCGGTTATAACAAGCCTAAGGTGCCTTTTATCCTCTGAGACGATAGGTATACTTTCTCCCACAAAATTTGAGAGATTTTCTATACCTTTCTGGATGGTCTCATTTTCTGTTAAGAAAGTATAACTTGTCTCCACATGCGACCCGATATTGTCTTCTTTGGCGCGTTGCGCATCGAATATGTCTACCTTACCTAAAAATAAGCCTGCGTCATCGACAACATAGGCCTCTGTGTGGCCATCACCCAGCATTTTTTTATAGGTGTCTTGGCCGGATGTGGTGTTAAGTATTTGAGTATAATTTGCAGCCTCGCAAGACATTATAGACTCATGTTTCAGGGCTATCACTTCCCTACCAGCCTTAATGTCTATTCCCCTATCCATGAGTTGCCTATCAAAGTAAGAGAGCCCAAATACTCTATAGCTAATCAGGTTGGCGACTATGACGGCAACCATTGCAGAGATAGCATGCTCATAAGAGCCGGTTAGCTCTAGGACAAGAATGATACTGGTAATGGGTGCACCAATGACGCAGGAACTTACGGCTGCCATTCCAGCGATCATGATAGTCTGCCCATAGCCCTGAAAACCGAACGCGGTAGCAATTGACGCTGCAACGGCCCCTGAGGCTATGCCTATAAAGAGGGCAGGAGAGAATACCCCACCAAATAACCCGCATCCTAGGCAAAGGGCGGTCATACAAATCTTTAGCACGAGCAGCATCAGCAATCTTTCAGAAGCTACATCACCTGCAATCATTGACCCCATTGCATCTGTGCCGATGCCCAAAATCTCAGGATAAATCACCCCTACTGAGCCACATATAATGGCTGCGCTAAAAAGAAAATAATTGTGATTTCCTTTATCTTTGCTGGCGTATTGAGCCGTCAGACGAATCAGACGCATGAATACCAGCGCCACCCCGGAGAAGATAGGCCCGAGGAGTAAAAATAAGACCAATAAATTACTCAGTGGTATAGGTGCGCTCGAAACTTGAAATAACTCGCCTACCGGACCAAAAGCCAAAGTTCCAAATGCGCTTGCGGTAAATGAAGATATAAAGATAGGCGCAACAGCCCTTATGGAAAAATGCCTAAGTATTGCCTCGTGAGAAAATAGCACCCCAGCGATAGGAGCGCCGAAGCCTGCCGATATCGCTGCAGCCACGCCACAGCCTATTAAGGTATCGCTTCCAATCTTAAACCTTTCTCTGAAAGTGAGTGCTATGGTCGATCCCAAGTGAACCAATGGGCCGTACTGGCCGACTGAGCCGCCGCCACTGGCAACTATAAGAGCGGCAAGGGTGGAGCCTATTCCCTGCTTAGTCTGACTGGATTCTGTCTCGCTGTGGGCAACGTAGATGGTATCCGCGGGCCCTTTCCATGCATCAATATCAAAATATTTTTTTATAATTAGAATGAAGATAGCTGCAAGTGTCAGGGTCAGGATGCTCACCAGAGAATATGACTCTGTGCCAAGCGTAATTATTAGACTGTTTGAGGAGCTTCTGAGCTCGGCTGCTGTTTTGACGAGGTACACAAAGCCATTGGCAAGGCATGACATGAGCACACCAATCAAAACTCCACCAAGCAGGAGGGTGAATATCTCTTTACCAATATTTTTTAACATAAAAAAATGCCCCCTACTTGCGTAGGGGGCAGGTACTATTTTCGAGATTTATATTATTACTAATATCTACCATCGAACAAGATTCCCTTGAGTGCCTCTATGTTTTTAGAGACCCTAAGGATAGCCTCTGAAGGCACCTCTCTGATCACCTCGCCTGTATCGTTATTGATGACTTTAACAACAACTCGGTTGGTTGGTTCATCAACACTAAAGTTAAGGTTAGTAGATCTGGCTTTCATCTCAAAGTTAAGCAACTCTGAGATCTCATCTAACTTTTCCTTTACAGACGTTAAGTACTTTGAGGAGTGTATCTTTTTTTCTTGAGCCTGAGTGTATACATCTTGTGTTTTCTGGTAATCAGTATTCTTGATATCCAGTTTAGGCTTAAGTTTATCTACACCTCTTCCAATCAAAAGGCTATTAGGATTTGACATGCCAACAGCGCCGGCATCTGATCTATCCATAATAATCACCTCTCTTCTACAGTAAAGCTAACATTGCATCAATATAAATAATAGCAGTTGACAGGCATTATTTTTTAAATAATGAAGTCGTTGCCTACCATAGATTTACTTCAGCAATGCCAACACGGTTCCTTTTTGAGCATTAGCCTGCGCGAGCATCGCTGTTGCAGCCTGCGACACTATCTGGGCAGAGGCCAGGCCAGCCGATTCGGCGGCGTAGTCAGCATCACCAATAGCAGAGGCATTGCTTTCATAGCGATCAGCAAGATCAACCAAAGAATCTGCCGAAGCTTTTAGGCCGGCAATTTGAGCACCAAGCTCTGCCCTTGATTTGCCGATACCGATTAATGCATCATCTATCTGATCCATAGCATTAGTTGCATCGCCAACTGTCCCAGGCCCCGCTGTCGAACCAAAGTCAATGTGACCAGGTGCCGCTAGAGTACCAAAAGTGAATGCCATATCCGAACCTCCTCCATCAGCTGAGGCGACAGTGGCTCCTGTGGCTATATCCGCTCCGGTACCACCAACATCATCCGCATCTGATCGCCAATCATCTACAGCTAAGGTGAATGTAGAAGATGCGCCGGTACCAATAGTAAGGTCTCCTCCGTTCATCACTTGTATACCATTCCATTTAGTATCGGTCGTAATTCTATTCCACTGAGCCCCAAGAAGGTCGAACTCAGTTTGTAAGGCTAAACGTTGGCTAGCATCAGTAGTTGAGGTTTGTGCAAGCGTTACGATTTCTTTCATTCGAATCAGAATGTTTTCAATTGCTGCACCGGCATCATCAACGGTTCTGAGATAAGAAATACCGTTATTGATGTTGTCTATTGCAACACGCGTGGTCTTTGCTTGGACTTCTAGGCCCTTATAAACACCGATAGTTGCTGCACCATCTTCTGCCTGGTTTAACTTGACGCCAGTAGATAAACGGCTCATTGCGGTATTCATTACCTTGTCATTTCTTGTCATCGTTGTTGCTGCCCTCTGGGCGGCAACGTTATAGTTTAGTATTGTCATAATTGACTCCTAGTTTAGGTTTAAATTATTCCTCACACAGGCCCCGAACCGGAAAGGAAGTGTTGATCACTTAAAACTTCTCTCTAATTAATTTTTTCCTCCTTTTTAATTACTTGAGCAGTGCAAGAACGACCTGCGGCGCCTGATTCGCCTGAGCGAGGATTGCCGTCGCGGCCTGTGAAACAATCTGCGTTTTGGCAAGATTGGTTGATTCAACAGAATAATCAGTATCAACGATCTTGCTCTGAGAATTTTCTAGTGTCGTGGATATGTCGGTTGCGCCATCAATATAAAACCGTAACCGATTGATATACGCTCCGTACTTGGCGAGTTCTTGGGAGACCCCCTCTAATGCCTTATCTATGTCTGCAAGCGCGGTGCCCGCATCGGCAACGCTCTGAATATGACTGTTAGATACGCCACCCACTCGCGTAAAGTTAAATGCCTCGCCTCCATTGTTGGCAGTAGATGTAGAAGTGGCTCCAGTAACAGCCGAGCCATCTGCTGCATGGAAATGATCTGGGCTCCAATTTTTGATGCGAATTTCTACGTCGCCCGAACCGCCCAGATTAATATTGAAGGCAGGCTGCTCTGTGCTCATAAGGGCCATCTTGTTAAATTTTGTATTAGATGCGATACGAGTCCACTCATTACCGAGAAGGTTGTATTCCAGATCTAGCGTCAGATGATCATCAGCTGTATAAGTGCTTGTTGAGGCCATCACTGCCAGCTCCCTCATGCGATGTAGCAGTGTTCTTATTGACTCCCCCGCAGTAGAGAGCGTCTGCAGCATGGATATGCCGTCTACTGCGTTCTGAATACCTTGACGTTCAGCGCGCCATGCTTTCTCCAGTTCACTAGAGATGACAACGGAACCGGGATCATCAGCGGCGCTATTTAGGCGCCTGCCAGTTGAAAGTCTTAGCATTGAATCCTCCATGCTTTTGGCATTAATTCTTAATGCGTTGTATGTGTGAGCTGCTGCTGTATTTGTGTTGACACCTAGCATCTTGACAATCCTTATTGGTTAATAATTGAACAATCGTTCAAATATAAATTATAAATATCCCGTGTCTCTTTTCTTAAAATTTGAAATTATTGGTTAGGCGATTTCATCGGCCAAATCCTCTGAGAAAGTACATAGTCCTTCTCCAGTCTGACCTCTGGATGGGATGCCCTGTAAGGGCAAAAAAAATATAAAAATATAATATGAAAAAATGGTTAGAAACAATTAACCGAGGGAGGGCGATACCACAGCAAATAAAGCTGCAGCTTCTGAGAAGAATAGCATTAGAGATTGTGATACTAGCAGACAATGCCAAGTCGTTTGGCATTGACCTAGTAGAGACACCAAAAAACCCATCTATAAAATTCATCAGAGTATTCCCTCAGGAATTATCTAGAGTTAACAGTTTCTGACCTCTGACCTCTGAATTCTTTATAAATTTTTTACATATATATCGTTAATCTACGTTATGGCCATGAATTATATTGACCATAAAAATAAGGGGATTTTGGAACTTTTAGAAAAGAAAAAGAGCCAAGTCCACTTAAACTCTAACCGAGTATGGATTGGCTCTAAAAAGACCAAAATGGTCTTTTTTAGATAAATATCTCTCGATATCTATCCTTGTAGAGATTGCATAATCCATCAGAGCATTCCTCAATTGGAATAAGTTTAGAGTTACAGCTTCTGACCTCTGACCTCTGACCTCTGACTTGCAATGCTAACTGCATAGTTACTACAGACTATTCAGTCAAACTATAAATCGGCAGTTATAGAAACAACTTTAATAAAATTTATTAAAATATTTCTTACAGATTAAATCGTCACATAGGTAGCTTCCTTTAATAAAAAAGGTGTTTTTTTTGGTAAAGAATAATTTTTCTGGTAAGGTGAGATAAAATATTAAAAAATATTTTATAAGCTATTGAATATATTGAAAAATAAATCCGGATCTCGTTGAATTGTCTGTAAGAAAAGAAACAGAAATTAGCAACCTAATAGTAGGTGATAGCGAGGCTATCAGCGATATCAGGTCTATTGTAGCCACTTACTCCAAATCTGATGCTTCAGTACTCATTCGAGGACAGACAGGTACAGGTAAGGAGCTGGTTAGCCAGGCCCTGCACCAAAACTCCGATAGAAGTGATAAGCCTTTCCAAGCTATCAACTGTGCAGCAATCCCTGATCAATTTTTGGAAAGTGAGCTGTTTGGTCATAAAAGAGGTGCATTCACTGGCTCCATAGCAGATAGAAAAGGGCGATTTGAATTGGCAGATCAGGGAACCTTATTCCTTGATGAGATAGGTGATATGCCTCTAGACCTGCAGGTCAAACTTTTAAGGGTACTAGAGGACGGTATAGTCCAACCCCTTGGGGGTGGAGAGAAAAAAGTCGACGTAAGAATAGTCGCTGCCACACATAGAAATCTGGAGGAAATGATCGCAGAAGGAACCTTTAGGGAAGATTTATTTTATCGATTAAACGTTCTTCCTATAAATATCCCACCCCTAAGCGATAGATCAAGTGATATACCCCTACTAATAAGACATCTAGCCAAAAAATTTAGTAAAAAAGAAAAACCAATATCTTTTTCCCAAGATTCACTTGCTATCCTTCAGCAGTATGGGTGGCCTGGTAATATTAGAGAGCTCTCGAACTTTATACAGAGATTCACTATTCTTCTTCCAGAGAGCGAGATTGACCTTTTCTCTATAAACACGCAGTTCCTAGACCCTAAAATAAGTCTTCTGATGGCCGAAACGCACGATACCGTCAAATCTACATCTGTTGAAATTAGGGATGATGGAAAAAATATTGGTGACAATTACACTGAAATCATTGAGCAGAGTTTACTCGAGCCACAGGAAAGAGAGGTTGCAGGCGCATTGGTGGATACAGATGATTTCGAAGATATCATTCGATTATCAGAGAAAATTGTATCAATACCTGAGGAAGGTATTGAGTCAAAACAAATACTAAGCAAGTTAGAGGAAGACTTCATAAGAAAAGCGCTGATACAGACAAATGGAAATGTATCGAAGGCCTCAAAACTTCTTTGTTTAGGACGAACAACGCTCATCCAAAAAATAGAGAAATACGAGATCGCCACTTAATTATTTCATCAGGTTATGAGTAATTTAGATAGCTTTCCAGTCAGAGATAGACTTCAAGAGATACTTGAAAAGGGTAGAGCGGACGATGCGGTGAGCAGGGTCTGCGACTATTTTTTATCAATATTGATTGTGCTGAATCTAATCTCTATCTGTCTGGAGTCGATAGCATCTATTCAGGCAACATACGGCGATTTTTTTTACGCTTTCGAACTTTTCTCCTTGGTTGTGTTCACCATCGAATATGTGCTTCGAATATGGGTGGCGGCTTCGAATTACGCTATATCCAGGTCGGTCATAGTTCGGCGAATGAAGTATATCTTCAGTGTGACCGGCATGATCGATCTCATAGCGATTCTTCCTGGAATTCTTCAGTTTGTAGGCGTAGGACTTGATCTTCGATGGTTGAGGATCATGCGATTGATAAGGTTGTTGAAAATTAGTCATTACTCCTCCGCCTTCGATGACCTATTTGAGGTATTGATTGAGGAGAGAAAGCCGCTTGCCGCCACCTTGTATCTTTTGCTCGTGGCAATATTCTTCTCATCGGCGTGCTTGTACCTCATAGAGGGTGACGTGCAGCCGGCATTCGTCTCGATTCCCGAATCTATGTGGTGGTCGGTAGTAACGCTCACAACGGTCGGCTACGGTGACGTCTCTCCAATCACGCCACTGGGTAAGTTTCTTGGCGCCCTTACGTCAATAATAGGTGTGCTTACGGTTGCAATGATGACGGGTATTGTTTCTTCAGCGTTTACATCAAAATTGGCATCAAAAAGGGAAGCGCTTAAATATGAGATAGCGGAGGCCCTAGATGACGGAATAATTACCAATGAGGAAATGGAAGAAATCGAGGCAATCGCTCGCTCAATGAACTTAAGCTCTGATGAGCTCAAGGTATTTCTTAACTATGAAGTTAGAAGAATAAAAAGCAAAAAAGAAAACTAACTTATTGAACCGAAGAAAGATGTTTGCTTGTTGGAATTTTGTTCCAAGCGTCCCGGATACCTGAGGCTAGATCCATAACTTCTGCCAGTATTGCGTCATCCTCTTCGGCGTGGGCTTCTGTTAACCGCCTAATTGAATACTCGTAAAGTCTTCCTAAATTCATGGCGATCTCTCCGCCGGCTTCATAGTCGAGGCTATCAATTAATCCAAATAGAATTTTTTGCGCTTTTGATATGTAGTCGCCCCTCGCCATCCTATCGCCTTTTGCAAGCGCAGCCCTTGCGCTTGCTATCCTGTCTGTTAGTCCATTAAAAAGAAGGCCGACCAACTCTTTTGGATCTTGTGTCTGTCTATCTGTATTTGATACATCCTTATAGCTGGAAAGCGCTCGGGAGACTGATGTGTTCATTTCTAAAGCCTATATGAGAAGGTGCGAGATGTACTATTTATTCGACATAACAGGTGGATACTTTAACCATTTATATTCATATATAAGATAAAAATAATTTGCTCATTATTTTAAAGTTTGGCTTCAAAACAAAAAGCAAAAAAAAGTTAAAGAAAAAAAATTGCCTGCCGATTTACCACCTCAAGCGTTAAAACATTTTCATATAAATATCACAAAGAGGTCAGACTCATGAGTGTAATCAATACGAACATTAGTGGTCAGGTTGCAGTGAATGCGATCACTAAAAATGATCGAGAGCAAGAGCTCGCCATGGAGCGTTTGTCTACCGGTCTTCGTATCAATTCAGCTAAAGATGATGCGGCTGGACTTGCCATTACCGAGAGGATGAAGGCTGAGGTCAGCGGTCTTGAGATGGCGACTCGTAATGCTAACGATGCTATTTCCATGTTAGAGACAGCTGAAGGGGCGACTCGTGAGATAGCCAGTGCCTTGCAGCGTATGCGTGAGCTTGCTGT
>Ga0181584_10001429_pt1 | contig 18090 bp, 12 predicted proteins | sample 071ome_30_FD_132462 | JGI IMG/M metagenome (GOLD analysis project Ga0181584, IMG submission 132462) | Coastal salt marsh microbial communities from the Groves Creek Marsh, Skidaway Island, Georgia - 071406AT metaG (megahit assembly) | ecosystem: Environmental > Aquatic > Marine > Intertidal... | reverse complement strand
GAGTGAGAATGAGAGTGAGAGAGAGCTGTTGTTGTGAGGAACCACCGCCGTCGTTCGATCAAGCGCGTACGCTGACAATGCCGCCGGCGTATCCGGCACCTTCTCCTGCGGGATAGAGCCCCTTGATCGCGGTAGACTCGAGCGAGTCGCGATCCCGGACGATGACGACGGGAGAACTCGTCCGAGTCTCCGCGCCGTGCAGCAAGGCATCCTCACCGACGAACTTTGGCCCCTTCATGCGCCCAAACTCGCGCAGCGCGTCCTTGATGCTCGACGTGATCGGCGGGGGGTACAGCGTGTCGAGGCGCGCGCTCTTCACGCCTAGTCTATAACTCGAAGAAGGAAGCCGCGACGCGTCGCTCAGGGTCCCCGACAGAAAGCCCGGGACGGTCTGGACGGGGCACGTGAAGTTGCCGCCGCCCATCTCGGCCGCGCGACGCTCGATGTGCTTCTGGAACTCCACCCCGGCGAGGGCGGGGTGCGCGGCGCGATCCAAGAAGGGCGCAAAGTCATCCTCGCCGATCGTGCACACGATGGCCGAGTTGGCCCAGAGGCTGTTCCGCCGACTGAACGACATGCCGTTGATGCACAGCTCGTCCTCTGTGATGGACGTCGGCTCGATGCTGCCTCCAGGACACATGCAGAAGCTGTAAGTTCCCCGTCCGGTATTCTGGTCGTTCCACGTGAGTTTGTAGTCCGCGACCGGCAGCGTTCCCTTCCCGCGCTGTACCTTGTCGGCGTCGACGGCGCCGTACTGCAATTCGTCGATCAGCCGCTGCGGGTGCTCGAGTCGGAATCCCACCGCGAACGGCTTAGCGAGCAGCTCAGCGCCCAGCTCGACGAGCACCTGGTAGAGCTCCCGGGCAGAGTGCCCGGGCGCCAGCACGCACGCTTCCGCCTTGATGCAGGACCCGTCGTCCAGGAGCACGCCTCGCAGCGAGGATACCGATGATTTTATACCCGGTGCATTCGCCCTGTCGACCTCAAAACCCACCACTCTGGTGTTGAAGCGGACGTCGACGCCCAGCGCCGTCAGCGATTTCCGGAAGCTCTTTAGGATCCTCACCATCCCGTCCGTCCCGAGATGCGGCTTGCCCGTGTACAGGATGTGCTCCGGCGCACCGTGTTTGACAAAAGTTTCGAGCACTTGCCGGACGGGGTCGTCGTTCCTTCCTATCCTCGTCGTCAGCTTGGCGTCCGACCACGTCCCCGCGCCGCCCTCTCCGAAGTTAAAGTTGGACTCGGGGTTGATCTCCCGTCGCACGACCAGGCGGCCGATATCCTTTCCGCGATCTTCCACCTTCCGGCCTCGCTCGCACAGAACGACCGGTACGCCCGACGAGGCTAGCTGCATGGCCGCAAACAGCCCCGCTGGGCCCGAGCCGACCACGACGACCGGAAGCTTTTCTCTGCTCGCATCGAGGTGCTGGGCTCGTTGATTCGGATGGTAACCCGAAGACCCCGAGACGAGTTCTAGCTGCCCTCGGGTCTCCTTGACGTTCTTCGGAAGCGCCTCGGCCGGCACGTCGACCACGTACACCCACCGCTTCTGCGTACGCTTTCTGGCATCAAACGCCTTCCGAACCACCCTCGCGTGTTTCAGCTTCTCGGTGTTGGGTCTGATCTTTTCGGTCCTGAGCTTTCTCTTGACGGCGGCGAGCAGGCTCTCGTGAACGTTGAAGTCGTCCTTGCCCGGGTCGTCGTCGACGGGGACGGCGACATTGAACAGCCTGACGAACGCCGGCGCGGCAGACGCTGCAGAGGCGGTCGACGAGATCGACGAGGTCGAGGAGGTTGAAGCGTCGTCGGAAGCGGCCACCCTCTCTGGTCGTGGTCGACTCGAGTCAGCGAGGCGCCGTCGTCCACCGAAACCCCGAACCCGTTGAACGAAAAGGGGGCATGCCGCACAAGCCGTGCCGCGCGGTGCCGTCGCCGACATGAACCCGGCATGCGCCATGCGGTCTGTGTCTATCTCTGTATGTCGAAGTATTAATCACACGAGTTCGTACGACAAAAAAACTACCAAGCGGCAGGCACGAACGTGTTCGTGGTCCGATCCTTTGCATGGGTTGCCGTGAGCGACGTCCCGAAGAGACTTCGTCGCCGCCCGTCGTCCGTCGCCCAGTGCCGGTAGATCGACACACATTGCGCCTCGACGTGTGCGTCTTCCGCGTCGGATCGCACGCGCGACCGCATGGCCTCCCTGATCCCACGCAGCGACTCGTCCCGGGCCGCCTGACCCTGACCCTGCGAAACACCGACCTGGCCGGCGCCGTTGACGCATCCGCTCGGGCAGGCCATCACCTCCACGTAGTCATAGACGCATTTGTTGAGCTTCATCTTGCGTACTAGGCCTTGGATGTTCCGAAAGCCGTTCAGGATGGCAAAGTGGAGCATGCGTCCGCTCTGCAGCTGCAGCTCGCTCTCCAGCACGTCATGGTTTCTCCCCGTTGACATGGGCACCTCTTGATTCGCAGTCATGGGATGCCCCCGATCCTGCTCGAAGATCGACCGGTAGAGGAAGTTCATGTAGCCGCCCGATTCGACCGCGTCGGCGCCGCCGACGATGGTGGTGGCGGCGGTAGTGGCAGTGGCGTCTCCCGCTGCCACACCCCCACGTCCATCGCCGACGAACAGCGTATCAAGGTCGGCCAAAACCGCGCCATCGCCGTCCGCGTGCCCATTCCCATTCGATTTCGCATTCCCGTACGTCCCCATCCACGCCTCCAACTCGCCCGTCGTCAGGACGCAATCCGTCTCGGGCACGCTCCCCACCATCAGCTCCTCCCGCACAGCCTCTAGCTTTTTATCATAGCACGGCATCACTGCCACGTGAAACACGTCCCCGGGCGCGAGCCGCACGGCCTCCGAGGCACACCAAAACTGCTTGATCAGCGTCCCCATGATTGCCTGCGGACTCTTCACCGTGCTCACGTACGGAATCAACTGCGGATGCGTCTTCTCCACGTACAGCACCCACCCCGGACACGACGACGTCAGCATCGGCAGCGTCCCTTCTCGCTCTGCTTCGTCAACGCCCGCCACGTTCCCGCCTTTGTCCGCGCCGACCCGCCGTACAAACTCTGCGAGGTTCTCCGTCAGGGCAATCTTCGCCGCCACGGAAATATCAAAGACGGCGCGTGCCCCTCGAGCTTTGAGCGCCCCCGCTACCCGCCGGGCGAGGTCTCCCGGCGACAGACCGGCATTGTGTGCCAGCGACGCAATCGACTGGTTCGACAGCGTCACCACGACCTCTTTGCCGGGATCCGACAGCATCTGCTGGAACTGATCGACGCTCTGCTGCTCTAACAGCACCGTCTCTGCCGACGTGACGCAACCGCTGCACGCCAGGCAGTCGTGTAGGGAGATTTTGACCGGCGCAAGTTGTTCACTGCCGGGCGCCGGCGCAGTCACCCCCACGCCCCGGGCGCGCTGTATCCGCACCTCCCCGGGAACATCCGCAGACGCAGAGACGGCGGCGGTGGCCTGCTCCACGACGACACAGTCAAGGGCAGGGGCAATAAAGTCGCTCGTGTCTGTGATTTTCAACGACGAGCTGAACATGATGTTGACTGCTGCTGCTGATTTGGCGTTGGTGTCGACGACGAAGACGAAGACGACTCAACGGGCGACTGCCCGCGGCGACAGTGACGGTGACATCGTCGTCGTGATACGTGATACGCTCGGTACGGTGCTTACTTGCCTGGTTATTCCAAGACGAGCTCGTCAACTCGAGTGTTTGCTTTTTCTCTTCTTCTTCCTCTTGTCGGCCACTCCCCGGTCTTCCCTCCCGTACTCGCCGACCACGACCCGCACCACCATCTGGCGCTCGACGGGCAGCATCGCCCCGTCGTCCACCACATACCACGGCGAACCGCTCGTCACGGGCTCCATCACGTACGCCGTGCCGTCAACGCTCGCCGTCCATGCGTCGCCCTCCCGGATCCAGCTCAGCTTGTCCAGCACCGACGCGTCCACGGTGGACGGCAGCTGGACGGTCCAGAGTCTGGAGGCGTCATCTGTGGCATTCCTCGGAGCTGTTGTCGCGACGGGCGTCAGGTCGGCCGTCCAGGGGTGCCGCTCTCCAATGTTCGCCATGCAAGTGGTCTTTTGAATTTGGCCAAGTAGACGAGGGCGTTCTCTCGTTCTGTGTCTTGAAACAAGTACTATATGATGATCTGGATATGATTTGGCGCGTCGTCTTGGGATCCCGTGGGTATTCGTTTCATTATTTAGCTAGCGCCTCCCGTGCACTCTCACCCAGTCGACGTGCATGGTGCGCGGCTTGGCGCGGAGCGTATCCAGCACCGTCTGCCGGTCCACGTTCCCTGTGAGCCCACCCCCGGTCGCAAGATTCAGAATAATGTGAAAGTTCTGATCGAACGGTGCCGTCGACATTTTGCCGGACCGCGTCGAGCTCGTGTACCACCCGTCCCGCGAACCCTGCCCCGACCACGCCTCGTGCACCTTCTTGCCGTTCATGTACCACGTGAGTCTGTCCTTCTCCCACACGAGCGTCACCACGGTCCACTGCGAGGCGTCCACCTGCGTCGAGGACGTCCACGCCCGGTTGTCCGGCCATTCGCCCCCGTAATGGACCGTCGTCTGCACCTCCTTCATCTCATTCACCGCCTCGAAGATATCAATCTCCCCGCTCGCGGCCCACACACCGTACCGTCCGCACCCCGAGCACGTCGAGTTTTTCGTCGACGGAAGCTGCGAGTGAGAGTGAGAGTGAGTTGGAGTGAGCGTCGGGGCGCGTGGACGCACGGCGGTCGAGGTCAGCACCCACCATCCAAGCGGCCCCCCACATGCCCGGGCCGGCGCCCGGAACCTTGACCCTCACAGACACGCGTATCGTGTTGAAGCCCTTGTACCCCGGCCGGACGTCGAACTTGCCGATCGTCCGCAGCCGTGCAGAGGTAATGTCGTTGCCCCGTGCCACGGCCTTGAGGATGAGCCTTCCGCCGGAGACGTACGCGTTGCGCCGCGAGTCGGTGTAACGCTGGCTCTCGCCGTTGCCCCAACCTGGAATCCCATACTGGCGAACGAGCGAAGCGCGTAGCGCGAGTGAGAGCGTCAGGGCGTGCGAAGAGCGAGGGCACGTCGGTCGAGCTCAATCCGTACCTCTGAACCGTCGCCGAGTTGATAGCTCCACTTGGATTTGTCAATCTTTCTTCCTGAGAACTCGTCTCGCCAGAGCAGAGACCATTTTCCGGAAGGTCGAGATGTCTTTGGGCACTTGGAATGTGAAGCACCCGTTCCAACCAGCAGCAAGCTCAACAAGAGCACCACGAGCGTGGTGACGGTCGTCATGTGGGTACTTATATTGTACCCACGTATATTAAATATAGAGGGATGATCTTACAAGATGATCATTGGCAAATTTGCCACCCAAGAGAGAACGACCCCCCCCCCGGGGGTCAGAAGCCACGTATTCTCGAGGCTGGATCAGGAAGGCCCCTTCTGGGCCTCCCTGATCAGGCGACGACGAGCCAGCTTCCATCTTCGCCCAGATCAAACTCGTCATCCTCCTCAAAGAGCGCGCCGCCCTCGGCACCCAGCACATAGTTGTCGACGAGCGATTTCACCCTGGCGAACGAGCGAAGCGCGGAGCGAGAGTGAGCATTGCGTCTGGACGTGCGAAGAGGGAAGCGCAAAGCGCGTCTGCCATGATCAATACCCACCGTTTGAAGAACCCACGACGCTCGACAGGTATGTGTTCTCCCCCTCTGCGGTCGCGTTGCATCGCCAGCGCCGACGCCTCGAGCTCCACCAGGCTCGTCAGCGACGTCACCGACCGTATCCGATGCGCGTCGAGCTCGACGTTCTGGAAGCTCGACACCGACCGCAAGCTCCGCAGACTGCCCACCCGCGTCATCATCTCCAACGACTCCAACCGAGTCAATGGATACGACCGCGGCGACTGCGGCGACTGCGGCGACTGCGGCGACTGCGCCTCGAGCTCGTCCCTCAACCGATTCGACACCTCGTCGTTCACCGCCGCATTTTTGCGCACAAACGCGTCGGCTTTCTCGTCGAGGACCGATTTCGCCACCGACGAGGCCGAGTCGTCGCCACCATCCACATCCTCGCCGAGGATCTCGTCCAAAATCACGTCAGCCAGCGGCGGCAACACCGAATCCCCACGCTGCATTCGCCACATGGCCACGATCAGGTCTTCGAACGAAGCCCTGATCTGTCCCAACGCCGCCCGAGCCACCGCTCCGTGGAGCATAACCGGTATTCCCTTGGCAAACTCAAACCGCTGGTACAACGTCACCAGACTTCCCTGCACGAGCCGCAGCCGACATCCCCCATCATCGTCATCCTTCAGCTCTAGAAAATCCTTCAGCTCCTCACCACACAACGAGTAGCACCGCCACACTCCGTACAAATCCTGCAACATCTGCGACGACCCGGGCACGAGGCCGAAGTGCAACAGCGACCGCTCCAGCGACATCTCCACGAACATCTTTGACACCACCGCGCCCCGCACCAACCCCAGCACGTTCCACTCGCTCATATTATGCACCTCGAGAAGCATGTCCCCAGCATCATCACGCTCCAGCACCTTCCGCTTGACGCACGCCGAGATCCCGCGATACACCTGCTCGCCGTGCGGATGCGCCAGAACCGAAAACACGTCTGCCTCTTTCCCAGGAAAGATGCTTGCAGCATGAACCTCGAGAACGCCCACGTGGTCGACACGAGCGTAGGAATGGTCGATCACCACGTTCGACTTCACCCACGTCCTGGCGTCGTGAAGATCCGCGCCGTGGTCCGTTGGCATCGGGTCGGTTGCGTCGGGGTGCTCCGCGGCTTTGTCAAGGGAAGACGTCGAGTGGCTGTGGCTGAAGAGCGCGTTGACCACCCGACGACAAAATCGGGTTCCCGAAAAACCCGAAACTGCGTTTCGTCTCTCGGAATGTGAACAGCGAGCGTTGCAGCTACCACACAGACACATACGTCTATATCTATCTATACAGTCCGCCCCTTCACGTACTCGAGAGAAACCACTGACTTCAATTCGAGTCCCCGCGGCAATGGTCGACTTGAAAGGAGGAGGACGAGCATCCTCCGCTGTTTCATTTCTCGTCGTCCAACTCACGCAAACAAACGCTCGACGGGATCTCTGTTACCTCAATGACACTGCCGTAGACGCGCAGAACGGCAAAAAGAAAACGCACGACGGGCATTATGAAGCTGCATTCGGCTCACCGCCAGCTCGATTCGTCCTCCCTGTCGCGCCTCCCTCGCTCCGTATCCCCAATGCGCTTCCGCACACCGACACAGACGATACACAGACGTCATCGTCGTCTACCTGTTGTACGCGCGGCAGCCTCTTCGAGCTCGAAAACGATCGATGCGGCTGCCAAAACGGGCTCGGCGCGCAGGCCCCCGACCGCTGCCGACGGAAAGAACAACATCAACGCGGACGACAACAGAACGGTCGAGGAGGTGTTCAACGCGATCAAGTCGTCTGGCAAGCGTCTGTACGATAAGGTGTACTACGGGGACCTGTTTGCGCCGACGGGTTCGTTCCAGCTGTCCTACGCGCGGCTGCTCGAGCTGCTGCATCGGCGGAAGGTCAAGCGGTTGATCCTGCTGTCGGACGGGAAGTCTGCGATCGTGGAGATGCCGGTGGAGAATACGGAGAGCGATTTCGGTACGGTCATGTACGACCGGCGGGATCTGACGGTGCAGTACGCGGAGGAGGTGCCAGAGTGGAAGATGGAGAAGAACAGGTATTATTGCGAGCTGCCCGGGGACATGTGGGAGGAGGGGACGCTGATGCGGCTGATAAAGGATAATCAAGAGCGTCGGGTGAAGATCAACGGGCAGGTGCGGATTCCGTACGATAACCTGTTGAAGCTGAACGAGGTGCGGCCAGAGCTCCAGGTGGTGGATCCAGGGGACTCGTTCGTGTTTCTCAACTCGTACTCGACGCAGTTTCTGCCGATTATTGGGCTGCTGGCGCTCCGGTTGGTGGTCGGCGGAGGGGACTGGGTGCTGAAAAAGCTGGGGAAGCAGAAGAAGAGTGCACAGGAGGAGGTGGCAGAGGCGCTGGGGCGGCACCGGGCGACGGCGTTCAACGTGGAGGAGGAGGTCGAGGAGGTGGACGAGGATGGGAAGACGAGGAAGAAGAAGGTGAAGAGTAAGCGGGATACGGGCGTGCGGTACGAGGACGTCGCGGGGATCGACGCGGTGAAGGACGATATTAAGATTGTGCTCGACATCCTGCTGGGCGGGGAGCGGTTCAAGGAGATGGGGGCGCATCCGATCAAGGGGGTGCTGTTGGAGGGGCCGCCAGGGACGGGGAAGACGTTGCTGGCCAAGGCGATGGCCGGGGAGGCGGGCATTCCGTTCTTCTCGGCGAACGGTGCCGAGTTTGTCGAGATGTTCCAGGGGGTGGCCGCGGCGAGGATCAGGTCGCTGTTTGCGGCGGCGAGGAAGAATGCGCCCGCGATTATCTTTATCGACGAGATTGACGCCATCGGCAAGGCGAGGGACGATCTCATCGCGGACAGCGGGTCGGCGGAGCGGGAGCAGGGGCTGCTGCAGCTGCTGACGGAGATGGACGGGTTCTTCCAGGACGATCAGGTGTTGGTTATTGGTGCCACCAACCTCGCGTCTGCGCTGGACGACGCGCTGTTGCGGCCAGGGAGGTTCGACAGGACGATCCACATGGGAAGGCCGACGCCCCAGAACAGGCTGAAGATTCTCCAGGTGCACGCCAAGGGCAAGCCGATCGATCGGTCCGACGACGACAAGCTGCTGAGTAAGGTGGCCGATCTCACGATCGGGTATTCGGGCGCCGAGCTGGCCAACCTGCTCAACGAGGCGGCCATCTTGGCCGTCCGGAAGGACTCGACGGAGATCGACATGGACATCATGAAGGATGCCATGTCCAAGATCCGGGTGGGACTGCCGCAGTCGAGCATTCCGGATTCGCCGGCTAAGAAGCGCTTCGCGGTGGTCGAAGCCGCCAGGGCGGTGGCATTTGCGCTCACGCCGGGCCTCCCCGAGATTCAGTACGTCACCATCAAGCCCCGCGGGGGCGTGCAGGCGCGCATCCTGTTCGTGCCGCAGGAGCCGCGGTCCGACGGTGGAACCTGGCACATGCTTGCCGCCGAGGGGTCCAAGACCAACGCGGCCGTCGTCGACAGGCCCCTGAGCCAGTACGAGCTCTGCTGCGAGCTCATGACGCCGCTGTACGTGCCGCGGTGCATGGAGGAGCTCCTGTACGGGCAGGATGGCGTGACCCTGCTCACCAGCAAGGAAGTCGCCAAGGCCGGATCGCTGGCAAAGTGGCTGGTCGTCGACTCGAAGATGCACCCGGCCACCAGGAAATCCCCGATGATGACCAATATGCACATGGGCGACAAGGCCGACCCCACCACCTCCTGGCAGGACACTCAGCACGATGAACTCATCGTGGCCATGCAGAAGAGCGCCTACAACAGGGCGTGGAAGCTGGTCAACGAGAGGCGGACGGTGATCGAGGCCGTGGCGGACGAGCTGTGCACCAACGCCGACGAGACGGTGTCTGGCGAACGGCTCGTGCACTTGCTCGAGTCGACCCCGCTGTCCGGCAACGGCAGTGGTCGTGGAGGCGGCGACGGCTCCGACGAGAAAGAGGGCAATGCGCTGTTCGAGCGCCTGTTTGGCGCGGCGGCGAAGGACGACGAGTCCCTGCGGTCGCTGGCGGAGATCGTCATGGGGCGGGTGTCCGACTGGGACAGAGTCCCGGCGGCCAGCCTCAAGAGCAAGGCCGACCAGGTCAAGACGCAGATGCTCGACGAGGCGACGCGGAAACGCCTCGAGACGGTGGGAAGGTTCGCGGACAGCCTGGACCCGAGTTCGTTCCCGGCGAGGCCCGCGGAGGTCGGGGCGAGCAAAGGCGTCGCGCTCAAGGACTGGATCTAAGTGTGTGTTTCGCCAATGAGGGAAAAGTGAAAAACAGAGCCTTGTAAGCTTCACGAAGCGCATGTTCACGGCGACGTCTTCGACATCTGGCCGTGCACGACGGGACCCATGGGCTGGGAGCGGGCGTCGCGTAGGTAGCAGCCACTGATCGTTTTGAATTCTCTCGTCGAATTCGAACCCTTTGTCGTGTCTTGTTGTCGCTGGCGAGGGCCTCCTGCACGCCATGAGTACGATAGAAGTGGTACGTGCCTTCGTGCCATCCTTCCCGCCCGGGAGACGACGAGACGACGAGACGACGAGACGACGAGACGACGAGTCTGCCGTCCCGGTCCGTCTCTGCGCTCGGTTCCGCTTCGAGTTGCCACCTCGTCGCTCCTCTCTCCTCTCTCCTCTCACCTTCTTCTTCTGCTGCTTCTTCTGCCATCCAGATGTGCATCAAGGGCATCCGGGCGTTCAGTCCGGATAACGAGGAGAAGATCACCTTTTACAAACCCTTGACCCTGATCGTCGGCCACAACGGGGCGGGCAAGACGACGATCATCGAGTGTCTGAAGATGGCGTCGACGGGCGACCTGCCGCCGAACGTCCGGTCCGGGCAGAACTTTATCCACGATCCAAAGGTGGCCGGGGAGGTGGAGGTGAAGGCGCAGATCAAGCTGCGGTTCACCGACAGCCAGAGCCGGTCGTTGAGCATCATCCGCAACTTTTCGCTCAAGCAGATGAAGAAGAACATGCAGTTCAAGGCCCTGGACCAGACAATATCGATCTGGAACGCGAACACGAACGGCTTTGCCGCCCTGACGCAGCGGTGTAGCAACGTCAATCAGGAGGTGCCGTTCCTGCTGGGCGTCAACAAGGCCATCCTGGAGAACGTGGTGTTTGTGCACCAGGAGGACTCGAACTGGCCGCTGTCGGAGCCGTCCAACGTGAAGAAGCGGTTCGACGATATCTTCGCGGCGACCAAGTATACCAAGGCGTTGGAGGAGATAAAGAAGCTGAAGAACAAGCAGACGACCGAGGCGAAGGAGAAGCGGCTGCAGCTCGAGACGCTGAAGAGCTACCGGGACCAGGCGCATCGGCTGACGGCGACGGTGGCCGAGAGCCAGCAGTCGATCGAGGCACACGAGGAGAACATCAGAGAGCTCACGAAGGAGATCAAGGATATTGATGAGCAGACCGGGGTGCTCCAGGAGGAGCTGGACGGCATCCTGCAGAAGAAGGAGCGGGTGTCGACGGTGAAGGCCAAGTACGACATTCTGTTCGAGAAGGTGGAGGAGATGAAGCGGGAGATGATCGAGAAGTACTCGGAGGAGGATTTGGACTCGCCCGTGGAAGAGCTCGAGTCGTACAGGACGGAGTTCACGCCGCGGCTGGCCCAGATGGAGGAGTCTATGCGGGAGATCAAGCAGTTTGTCAAGGAGGCGGAGGCGGAGCTGAAGACGGTGACGCTGTCGAAGGAGGGGATCATGAAGATGTATGGGAAGGTCATCGGGGAGGCCGAGGCGCACAAAAAGGCGATCGAGAGGATGCAGACCATCGGGCGGGAGGTGTGCGCCGAGCTTGAGATCGACGTGCCGCCGAGCGTGGAAGACGGGTCGATGAAGCGCGACGAGCTGGATGCGCTGATGAAGACGCTGCAAGCGCGGGAGCGGGATCTGGCCGGAGAGATCGGCGAGGCCAAGGCCAAGCAGAAGGAGGAGGAGGACGCGCTGCAGGCGACGATCGACACGCTCAACGCCAAGATTAGTGCGACCAAGGAGGTGGTGCGCCTCCGGCAGGATAAGGTCAAGGAGAACGAGGTGCAGGTCCAGAAGCTCGGCAAGGAGCTCGACGCGCTCAAGGGCGACAAGGCCGGGGCCGGGGCTGCCGACTCGCAGCAGGGCAGGCTCGAGGCCGAGCTCGCCGAGGCCAACAAGGTGGCCAAGGGCCTCGAGCGGGAGATGTTCTCCAACACGCACGCGTTGGCCATCGGGGAGGCGGACAAGACGCTTCGGGAGTGTGACGCGCGCATCAAGGACCTCCGGGCGGAGCGGAGCAAGCTCGCCGCCGACGGGGAGTCGTTCATGCGGAGCAAGATCATGATGCAGGAGCTCGACAAGCTCGTGGAGAAGGAAAAATCGTTCAGGAGCCGCAACGGCAGCAAAGTGGCCATCACGCTGGGGATCGCGCCGAGCTCGATCACCATGTCCAGCGAGGCGATCGTGGAGCAGACCAGGGCGTGGATCGCCGAGAAGGAGGAGGAGGAGAAGCAGGCGAGGCAGACGCACGCGTCCCTCCGCGGGAAATTTGCGGACACCGACGTGACGCTCAAATCGCGGCAGCAGTCGCTGGAGGAGGCCCGGAGGGAGCTCGAAGCGCTGTCAAAGTCGCTCGCGGGCGCCGGCGAGGCGGTGGGTATTGATCTCGATGTTCGACGTTCGACGTGCGGCAGTGCGCGTGACGGGTGTTCTGCGGAGGGTATCGAGGGTATCGATATCCTCCCCGCTCCATGCCCCCCCATTCTGACTCGCGCTTCGCTCGTTCGCCAGGGTGCCACGGTCGAGGAGCAGATCAAGACGCTCCAGGGCCTCAAGGAGGACAAGATGAAGAAGATCAACTTCTGCGATGCATACGTGGAGATCTGGACCGAGGAGAAGGACCACGCGGCGCACCACGGCTCGTGCAAGAGCTGCGAGCGCGACTTTGACGGGGACGGCAGGGAGGCGTTCATCGCCAAGAAGCAGGCCATGATTGACGGTATGCCGGATCAAGCGTCCAGGGCGCAGCGCGAGTTGCAGGATCTGGACGCCAAGCTCGGGTAAGTCGTATCTATCTGAGAGGTGGGGTGGGCGAGCGCAGCAAGCCCACACGACCTCGCCTCACCCCATCTCCGTGGAGAACCCCTCCCTCCCTCTCTCTCTCTCTCTCTCTCTCTCTCTCACTCGAGCCACGCGCTTCACTCGCCAGGGCGCTCAAGCTGGTCGAGCCCGACGCGCGGAGGCACGGCCAGCTTTCGTCCACGCTGATCCCCAAGCTGGTCGAGGAGACGCAGGAGGCGTCCGACCAGCTGATGAAGATCAAGATCGACTTTGAGGCGGCCGAGCTGGAGTTCAAGTCGGCCCAAGAGTCCCTCGACTCGTCCAAGGCCCTGCTGCACGAGGTCATCACCCCCTGGTCCCAGATGCTCAAGCAGATCGAGGAGCAGACCGCGGCACTCGGCGACCGCACAGAGACCGACACGTCTGCCGCAGCGGCAAAGACGATCGACGGGATCGACGGCGAGCTCAACCAGGCGGAGGCCGACCGCGTCGCGGCGCAGACGGCGCGAGACAAGGCGGCATCTGATCTTTCAGCCCTGCAGGAGAAGATTTCGAGGAGCCGAGACACCATTCACGTGCTCCAGGAGAAGATCCGGCAGATCGGAGACGGTCAGCAGACGAAAATCGCCCTCGAAACGAAGATCGCGTCGCTGGTGGAGGACAGCGAGTCGGCGGCCACCGACGCGGCCGAAAAGTCGGCCGAGCTCAAGAAGTTTGACCAGGAGAAGAAGAAGCTCGCCACGCAGAAGCAAAAGGTGCGTGTGTGTGTGTTGGGGTGGGGCGAGCGCAGCGAGCCCGGTCCCACCTGATCCCAACCCACTACCACCACTGCTGGCTCTCTCCTTCTATCTCTCCTCCTCTCTCTCCCTCTCTCTCACTCGCGTCACGCCCTTTTTTGCTCGTTCGCCAGCTCCAAAAGTCTTTCGATACGGGCGCCGACGGCAGGCAGAGCGCCCTCAACTCGCTCAAGCTGAGCGTCTCCCAGGTCGCGGACGTCATGAAGCAGATCGGCGCCGACGGCGGCCCCAGCCCCGTCGAGAACGCCAAGGAGATGGAGGCGTCGCTGAACGGCATCGAGCAGAAGAAGTCCTCGCTCGAGTCCCGCGTGGCCACCCTCAAGTCCGAGCTCGACGGCAAGGTCCAGGACCACGCCGAGACCCAGGCGTTTGCCAGCCAGGTGGGTTTTGCTATTGTTGTTGACCTCGTGTTGTTGTTGACCTCGCTGGGTGGGGAGAGAGAGAGACAACGGGAAGCGGGTGGGTGGGCGTCACCCGCCCGCCGTTCACCCACCCCCAACACACCACCAACAATCAACCTCTATCCATCTCTCACGCTCGCCACGCGACGTGCTCGCTCGCCAGGTGTCGGAACTCCTCAACTACAAGAAGCTCGAGGCCGAGTACGAGGGGGTCAAGGCCGAGATGGAGAACGCCGGCCTGGACGCCACCGCGTTGGAGCGAGAGTCGGTGATCGACAAGGAGCTCAAGAAGCTGGCCAACAAGCGATCCTCAAAGCAGAGCGAGGCCGACGTCTCGGCCGGCTCGTTCGCGGCCATCGAGGAGAACATGAAAAAGGCGCAGGACAGGCTCCGATCTGCCGAGTTTGACGACATTGACGCCCGGTACCTGACCCAGATGACCGAGGCCCAGTCGATCGAGATTGCCTGCTCCGACCTGGAAAAGTACCACAAGGTACGTCTTTTTCTCATCATCCGCTCGCCCGCTCACCCATCCACCCTCTCTCACTCGGCGCTCTTCGCTCTTCGCTCTTCCTTCCCCCAGGCCCTCGAGCGCACCCTCCTCTCCTTCCACGCCGCCAAGATGGCCGACATCAACAAGACCATCAAGGAGCTCTGGCAGAAGACGTACCGCGGCGTCGACATCGACTACATCCAGATCAAGGCCGACACTGAGACCACCTCCACCCGGTCCTCCTACAACTACCGGGTCGTCATGTTCGTCGGGGGCGCCGAGCTCGACATGCGCGGCCGCTGCAGCGCCGGACAGAAGATCCTCTCCTGCCTCATCATCCGACTCGCCCTCGCCGAGAACTTCTGCCTCAACTGTGGCGTCCTCGCTCTGGACGAGCCGACCACCAACCTCGACGCCGAGAACTCGGCCTCCCTGGCAGAGGCACTCAAGTCGCTGATGGTCTCCCGCAAGGACTACGAGTCCTTCCAACTGATCGTCATCACCCACGACGAGGAGTTTGCCATGCGACTCGGCACCAGGGACAACGTCGAATTCCTCTGGCGCATCAGCAAGGACGAGAACCAGCACTCGCGCATCCGCCGAGAGCCCATCTCTTGATGCGGCGCGTGCTGCGTGCTGCGTGCTGCGTGGGCGTTCATCATCAGGCCGAGCTCGAGCTCGAGCTCGGAGGTGTGTCTCGACCAACCGAACCGGACCCGAACAAACCAAAAGGAGCTTCTCTACTTGTCCTCTGAAACTCTTCCCTTCGCCGCGAGCGACGACGACCACCATGAGTTCATCATCACCAACAGTACCATCACGCGGGTTGTTCTTCCGCTACTAGCCGAAAGAATTTGAAATGCTTTCATCGAGTGTTCGTTCTCCCCTGCCTCCCTGCACGCACCCGTTCCCCTCCCCTCACGTACCTATCGGACCACAACTCGATAACCTACAGGACGACGACGATATCGACTTCTCGGAGCTGGCACAGGCCGAGCTGCGCCATCAGCAGATCAACCGGACGACAGACGGGGGCGGGTGGCCCGGGCCGGTCGCGGCGGGGGTGGCCGGCGTCGTCGGGCCGGAGGTCGGGAAGGAGAATGTCTGCGTGGGGAATGCCGTGAAGCAGAACCCGTGGAAGCCGCAGAACCAGCCGATGTGGCGGGGCGGGGCGGCCACCATCTGGCAAAAGCCGGAGCAGACGGCCTCGCAGGCTCGGGCGCATGCGTCTGCGTTGGCCCCCGCGAGGGTCAACCGCGTGACGCAGCGGGAGGAAGACGACCCGTACAGGGGGTGGAGCACGCCGGGGACGTACGGAGAGGGTGAGGGAAACCCGATGATGCAGTCTGGGGTCGTGCCGTCGACTGGGGTGCCGACTGGGGCGACCGAGAACAACGTGCCTGCGGACTGGTTTGAATCGTCTGACGACGACGACGGGGGTGGGGTGGTGGCACCCCAGCAGCAACCATGGCAGCAGCAGCAGGTGCTTCCGCCACCCCAACAGGTGCTTCCGCCTCCCCAACAGCAGCAGCAAGAGATGACGCCGGCGACGACCGCGACGAGTGGGTCGTTGTACGAAGACTGGTACTACGAGAAGCGGCCAATACTGCGGGGGACGCCGGTCCAGGACCTGTCGAGCTGCAGCACGACCACCGGCGGGATCCAGGTGTGTCGCAACGCAGCGCAGCACTGGGTGTATCCGTCGCAAGTTCCAGAGCGCAAGTACCAGCTGCATGCCATATCTCGGGCGCTCTTTTCCAACACGCTCGTCTGCTACCCGACGGGCCTGGGCAAGACGCTCATCGCAGCCGTCGTCATGCAGAACTTCTGCCGGTGGTTCCCGAAGAGCAAGGTCGTCTTCATCGCGCCGACCAAGCCGCTGGTGGCGCAGCAGATGAAGGCGTGCAAGAACTTCATGGGACTCGACGAGTCGGCCGTCATGGAGATGACGGGCAGGGCCAGCGGCGAGAATAGGAATGCCGGCTGGAACGACGCCGGCCGCCGTGTGTACTTCTGCACGCCTCAGGCGTTCTGGAACGACGTCAAGCGGGGCATCTGTCCGTACGATCTGATATCGTGCATCGTAGTCGACGAGTGCCATCGTGCCGTCGGCCAAGCGGACATCGTCAAGGCCGTCAAGGACATGCGCAACAGCAAGCAGTGCAAGTTCCGCGTCCTCGGCCTCTCGGCCACGCCCGGGAGCTCCCACGAGCAGGTCCAAGAGGTGATCGACTCGCTGGGCATCAGCACGCTCGTCTTCAAAGACGAGTCGGACAAGGACGTGGCGCCGTACGTGCACAACAAGCGGTCCGAGACGGTGGTCGTGAACCCCGAGTGCTCCGACAACGCGGCCCGGGGCATGCTCATGGCGACGCTCCAGCGCATCGTCGGCGACCTGTCGTCCAAGGGGCATTACTACGGACCTGCCGACGCAGAGCGCGTCACCCGCTTCGGCATGCAGCAGGCCAAGCGCACCTGCAAGAGCACCTCGTGGGAGGTGAGCGGACGCTTTGTCCAGGCCTCGGTCTTGGCCGACGTCAGGTGGGTGATTGCTGTTTGTTGGTGGAGGGTGGGTACTACGACTACGACTGCTGCACTCACTCTCGGCGTTTTGCCCGTTCGCTCGACGACCCCCACACGCGCACACACACAACCAGGGACCAGCTGGATGGCTACGGCCCGAAGACGGCGCTGTCGTTCCTCCAGGGCAAGATGGCCCAGGAGCGGCACATGAAGACCCTGCATGGCAGCGATCCGCAGTTTGCGCACTTTGTCGGCAGCCTCCAGCGGGCCCAGGGGTCCAACCCCAAGGTCGAAAAGCTCAAGCAGATCCTGCACGAGTTTTTCACATCGGCCTCGACGAGTGGCCCGGCGAGCCGGGCGGCCGCTGGCCCCCACCGGCACATCGCCCGGGCCATCATCTTTGCGTCGCTGCGGGACGGCGTCGCCAACATTGCCAGCGAGCTCGAGTCGATGAGCCCGCTCGTGCGGGCCCGGATGTTCATCGGCCAGGGCGGCGGCAAGGGCCAGAAGGGCATGAAGCAGGACGAGCAGAAGGGCGTGCTCGCCGACTTCACGTCTGGCGTCTGCAACCTGCTCGTGGCGACATGCATCGGGGAGGAGGTGGGTTGCCGTTTTCTGTGTCGTTGTCGTCTGTGTCGTCTGTGTCGTCGTTCGCCCCAATCCTCACTCTCCGCGCCACTCGCTCGCTCGTTCCACGCCAGGGCCTCGACATTCCCAACGTGGACCTGATTGTCTGCTTTGACGCCATCTCGTCGCCGACGCGCGCGCTCCAGCGCCAGGGAAGGACGGTGGGTCGTTTTGAAGGGGAGCGTAGCGAAGTGTAGCGTACCCGTTGTTGTTGTTCCACGCCCCGATCCTCGTCGACGCGCTCACGCTCGTTCCACGCTCGTCTCACGCCAGGGCCGGCATGGCGACGGCAGGGTCATCTACCTGCTGACGGCCGGGCAGGAGGAGGACAGGTTCAACAGGTCGGCCGAGGCCATGAAGAAGCTGCACGCGCAGCTGAAGGACGCGGATCGGTTCTTCACCCTGAGCGAGAACGTCGTGCGGATGCTGCCGAGGGAGTTTGGCGTCCCCAAGATGGCCCACCTGCTGGAGGACTTGAGCCAGCCGACGCCCGATGACGAGGGGGTGGGGGGTTGCCGTTG
>Ga0181584_10001418_pt1 | contig 18182 bp, 7 predicted proteins | sample 071ome_30_FD_132462 | JGI IMG/M metagenome (GOLD analysis project Ga0181584, IMG submission 132462) | Coastal salt marsh microbial communities from the Groves Creek Marsh, Skidaway Island, Georgia - 071406AT metaG (megahit assembly) | ecosystem: Environmental > Aquatic > Marine > Intertidal zone... | reverse complement strand
GTGTGCCACTCACTCGCTCACTCACTCACTCACTCACTCACTCACTCACTCACTCACTCACTCACTCACTCACTCACTCACTCCCTTCCTCGCTCGCATGCCGTGATCCTCCCACTCGACGTCCGCCCCGCTCGCCCATCGTCCGTTCCACCAGAATCGCCCGACTGATCCCGCTGCTTCCCGTTCGCCCCACGAGAACACACGTCGCCCGACGACACACGCTCGTGGGGAGGGCACGTGGGGAGCTGACCAACCGACGAGACGACCCGAGGGTGGTGGCACCGAACCCAAGTCTTCTGAGGACGCGTCGTGCTTATCCTCGGCGTGGCCACAGATCCGAGCCATCACCCGCGAAGCACCATCCGCCCGTTCCCCCGCTCGCCCACATTCCTTTTCCTGAACAATTCAGTGTCATCGTGGTTAAGAACTGTGAGGCAGGTCTGCGTATCGATCAAACGCATACAAGCGCCTCTGTTCTGTTCTGGAAATCGGGCATCTGAATTTCGTTTCTTCGGCTCGAACGATGATGTCTACGTCTGCCCTTGTTGGGCAGAAGACGGGTCTGTTGACCCGCGGTACGCGCGTGGCGAATGTACGTGTATACCCGCCGGATTCCGCACATTTCATTTCCGTCCTGCCGAATCCCTCGAATCTCCCCGTCTGTCCCCTCGATTGCCTTGGTTTTCCCGTCGGGACGGGCAATCGCGACGATTAATTCGTTGTTGGTGGTGGTGGGCGCGTGAAAACGTCGTAGACGCCAGTCGCGCGTGGTCGCATCGTAGAGGTGAAATTCGCTCACTGGCTCGCCCACGCTCTTTTCCTCTTTTCAGCGTTCTACGACCCATTCGCGCAATGTCACCCGGATGGTGGCTTCTGGTCCGCGGCCCCCTACTCTTGGCGGAGGGATGGGCGGTGGCGACGAGCCGCTGAAGATCAACATCGGCGAGGGCATGATGGGCGGCGGGTTCACGTCTGTGGACCCCGAGTCTCGTCGTATTGTGCCCGAGGCGAACGGTCGTACCAAGGTGAAGATCGTGTACGTGGTTCTGGAGTCGCAGTACCAGTCTTCGCTGACTGCGGCCGTGAACAGGATTAACGACACGCGTGGGGAGGTCTGCGTGGAGATTGTCGGCTACCTCTTGGAGGAGCTGAGGGACGCCGCCAACTTCCAGGCGTTCAAGGACGACGTGGCGTCTGCCAACATTTTCATTGGGTCGCTGATCTTTATCGAGGAGCTGGCCGATAAGATCGTGGAGGCGGTCGGACCGGCGAGGGACACGCTGGACGCGTGTCTGGTGTTCCCGTCGATGCCCGCAGTGATGAAGCTCAACAAGCTCGGGACGTTCTCGATGGCCCAGCTGGGTCAGAGCAAGAGCGTGATCGGGGACTTTATCAAGTCTGCGAGGCAGAACAACGACAACTTCGAGGAGGGGCTGCTGAAGCTGGTGCGGACGCTGCCCAAGGTGCTCAAGTACCTGCCGAGCGACAAGGCGCAGGACGCCAGGCAGTTTGTCAACTCGCTGCAGTACTGGCTGGGCGGGAACGTTGATAACCTGGAGAACTTGATTCTGTCGACGATCCAGTCGTATACGCCGGCGTTCAAGGGGGTCGAGTTCGAGACCGCCGAGCCCGAGCTGTTCCCGGACGTCGGGATCTGGCACCCGACGGCGCCGACGTTCTACGAGGACTTGAAGGAGTATCTGAACTGGTATGATACCAGGACGGATATCAAGTTCGAGAAGGACGCGCCGGTGATCGGGCTCGTGCTCCAGAGGAGCCACCTGGTGACCGGGGACGAGGGGCACTACGCGGGCGTGGTGTCCGAGCTCGAGGCGAGGGGCGCCAAGGTGGTGCCGGTGTTTGCCGGTGCGCTTGACTTCTCGCTGCCGGTGAAGAAGTACTTCTACGATCCGCTGGGCACCGGGAGGTCGTACGTGGACACGGTTGTGTCCCTGACCGGGTTTGCGCTGGTCGGCGGGCCGGCCAGGCAGGACGCGCCCAAGGCCGTCGAGGCGCTCAAGGAGCTGGACGTGCCCTACATGTGCTCGCTGCCGCTGGTGTTCCAGACGACCGAGGAGTGGCTGGACAGCCAGCTCGGTGTGCACCCGGTCCAGGTCGCGCTGCAGGTCGCGCTGCCCGAGCTGGACGGGGCGATCGAGCCCATCGTCTTCGCCGGGAGGGACAGCAACACCGGAAAGTCGCACTCGCTGCCGGACAGGATTGACTCGCTGTGCGCGAGGGCGATCAAGTGGGCGAGTCTGACGAAGAAGAAGAACGCCGACAAGAAACTGGCCATCACCGTCTTCTCGTTCCCGCCGGACAAGGGCAACGTCGGAACCGCCGCGTACCTCAACGTGTTCGGATCCATCCACAAGGTCTTGATGAACCTGAGGAAGGACGGATACGACGTCGGTGACCTGCCGGCCACCGAGAAGGGCCTGATCGAGTCGATCCTGAACGCCGAGGAGCAGAAGTTCAACTCCAACGACCTCAACGTCGCCTACAAGATGTCGGTCGAGGAGTACCAGAGGCTCTGCCCGTACGCCGAGGCCCTCGAGGAGAACTGGGGAAGCCCGCCGGGACAGCTCAACACCAACGGACAGGAGCTGCTCGTCTACGGAAAGCAGTTTGGCAACGTCTTCATCGGCGTCCAGCCGACCTTCGGGTACGAGGGCGATCCCATGCGCCTGCTCTTCTCCAAGTCGGCCAGCCCGCATCACGGGTTCGCTGCCTACTACACGTTCTTGGAGAGCATCTTCGAGGCCGACGCCGTGCTCCACTTCGGAACCCACGGATCGCTCGAGTTCATGCCGGGCAAGCAGGTCGGTATGTCCGGGGTTTGCTACCCGGACTCCCTGATCGGTAGCATCCCGAACCTCTACTACTATGCGGCCAACAACCCGTCTGAGGCCACCATCGCCAAGCGTAGGTCGTACGCCAACACGATCTCGTACCTGACCCCGCCGGCCGAGAACGCTGGACTGTACAAGGGACTGAAGGAGCTCAAGGAGCTCATCTCGTCCTACCAGTCCATGAGGGACAACAGCAGGTCGGATGCCATCTGTGCCACCATCATCGAGACGGCTCGCCAGTGCAACATGGACAAGGACGTCAACCTCCCGGAGGACGACACCAAGGAGCTGAGCATCGACGAGAAGGATCTCATCGTCGGCAACGTGTACCGCAAGCTGATGGAGATTGAGTCCAGGCTCTTGCCGTGCGGACTCCACGTCGTCGGGGAGGCCCCGACCGCCATGGAGGCCATCGCCACCCTGGTCAACATCGCCGAGCTCGACCGCCCGGACCAGAAGCCGGAGCCCATCAAGGGGCTGCCGTCCATCCTGGCCAAGGCCGTCGGCAGGGACATCGAGGATGTCTACTCCGGAAACAACAAGGGAATCCTCGAGGACGTTGACCTGCTCCAGAGGATCACCGAGGCCTCTCGCGAGTGCGTCGGGGAGTTTGTCAAGGACCGCACGGGCATCGATGGGCGCATCGGCACCAACTACCTGGCCAACATCATGAAGATGTTCGGCCTGATCGCCGAGCCGTACGTGCGTGCCCTCCAGGGAACCGAGTTCGCCAAGGCCGATCGCACCGAGATGGTCACGCTCTTCAAGTACATCGAGTTCTGCCTCGAGCAGGTGGTCAAGGACAACGAGATCGGCGCGCTCAAGGAGGCCCTCGACGGCAAGTACGTCGAGCCGGGTCCGGGAGGAGACCCCATCCGTAACCCGGGTGTTCTCCCGACCGGAAAGAACATCCACGCGCTCGACCCGCAGTCCATCCCGACCGCGGCTGCCATCAAGAACGCCAGGGTGGTCGTCGACCGCCTCCTCGAGAGGCAGGCGATGGACAACAATGGCGCCTACCCGGAGTCCATCGCTGTCGTGCTGTGGGGAACCGACAACATCAAGACCTACGGTGAGTCGCTCGCCCAGGTCATGATGATGGTCGGCATCAGGCCCGTGCCGGACGCGCTCGGCCGCGTCAACAAGCTCGAGGTCATCCCGCTCGAGGAGCTGGGCCGCCCGCGTATCGACGTCGTCGTGAACTGCTCCGGAGTCTTCCGCGACCTGTTCGTCAACCAGATGAGCCTGATGGATCGCGCCATCAAGCTCGCGGCCGAGCAGGACGAGCCGCTGGAGATGAACTTTGTCCGCAAGCACGCCATGGAGCAGGCCGAGGCGGAGGGCATCTCCCTCAGGGAGGGCGCCACCCGCGTCTTCTCCAACGCCAGCGGATCGTACTCCTCCAACGTCAACCTGGCCGTCGAGAACTCTTCGTGGAGCGACGAGTCCCAGCTGCAGGAGATGTACCTCAACAGGAAGTCCTTCGCCTTCAACTCTGACCGCCCCGGCGCCGGAGGCGAGGAGGCTAGGTCGTCCTTCACCTCGGCCATGAAGAAGGTGGACGTCACCTTCCAGAACTTGGACTCGTCCGAGATCTCCCTGACCGACGTCTCCCACTACTTCGACTCGGACCCCACCAAGCTCGTCGCCGGTCTCCGTGACGACGGAAAGGCCCCCGCGGCCTTCATCGCCGACACGACCACCGCCAACGCCCAGGTCAGGTCTCTCTCAGAGACCGTCCGCCTCGACGCCCGCACCAAGCTCCTCAACCCCAAGTGGTACGAGGGCATGCTCAGCTCGGGCTACGAGGGCGTCCGCGAGATCCAGAAGCGCCTGACCAACACGGTCGGGTGGTCCGCCACCTCCGGCCAGGTCGACAACTGGGTCTACGACGAGGCCAACGCCACCTTCATCGAGGACCCCGAGATGGCCGAGAGGCTCCTGGAGACCAACCCGAACTCGTTCAGGAAGCTCGTGGCCACCTTCTTGGAGGCCAACGGAAGGGGCTACTGGGACGCGTCTGAGGAGCAGCTCGAGCGCCTCCGCCAGCTGTATACTGACGTCGAGGACAAGATCGAGGGTGTTGAGTGAGGGGGGGACGGTTCTCTCTGCGTGGCTCGGCGCGGCCGCCACCGCGCACCGACACGGCGGAGAGACGACCCCTCCTCGTGCCACAGGACCCCAGTCGGGGTGGTGGTATTTCAAACGAATCCCATCGATGAATGATTCTTTTGTCTGGACTCTGGTCCAATAGGCAGGTCCAATGGCAGGTCGAGTGCCCCCCATTCTTCATGCGTCGCGGATTAGGCGAGCATGCCACACACTAGCAGCATCAACAACAGCATCTTTCATCCAATAGACACACACATTTAGTTGATCGTTCTCTCAGCCTTCTCTGAGTGTAACAATTGCAACACCTCGTCCGACGTGCGCTCGCTGATCGCTCGCCGATCGCTCGCCGATCGCTCGCCCGGTCTCTCACAGAGGGCGTCCGACGTGTGATTTGGCCTATTTCCGTGTCCCCCCGACACGTACCGAAACCCGATTCCCAGATGCCTGTACACACACCCACACACACCGCCCGCCGCATATATATAGTAGCACGATCATAGATAGGCACACAGTCGTGCATAGTCGTGGGTTTGGCTGTAGGGAAAGCGAGCGAGCGCCCCTGTTGTTCTAGGAGCACGCAAATTTAGAGCGCTGCTTGCAGTATACAGACGGGTCGAGGCGCCCCACGCCTACCCTAAAAGACGTTTAGATCCTCTCGGTGTATATAGATGAGCGGGGAACTGCACGGGACGCTGATGATGAACGACGTGGAGGAAGCAGATCGACCGGGCCTCGACGAGCTCCTCAACGAAGCCCTCGAGTCCCGGGACCCGCTGGGACAGCGTCTTCCGCCGCTCCCGGTGGGATTTCCCCGGTTTGGCGAAGAGGCGCCGGCGCCGGCGCCGGCGCCTCTGGAGAAGGCCGCCGGGGTGCCGTCCTCCTCCGTGCCCGTATACGTGATGTTGCCATTGGATACGGTGAACGCCGAGGGCGTGTTCGAATACAAGTCGTCGCCGTGGTTCCTGCAGACGCTGCAAGAGCTGATCAAGTCCGGGATCCACGGCGTCGCCGTGGACGTGTGGTGGGGTTCCGTGGAGAAGAAGCCCCGGTTGTACGATTTCTCGGGCTACGAGGAGCTCTTCGACTTTCTCATCTCGCTCGGGCTGAAGATTCAAGTCGTTCTGGCGTTCCATGCGTGTGGTGGAAACGTTGGTGATACGGCGGTGGTGCCGCTGCCGTCGTGGGTCCTGGCGTCTGGGGAACGGGATCCGGATATCTTTTACACGGACCGGCCCCGGCAGCAGTCGCCTGGGAACCGGAACCCGGAGTGTATATCGCTGTTTGCGGACGAAGAGGGCGGGATCCTGCGGGGACGCAGCCCGCTGCAGTGCTACGTGGACTTCATGAAGGCGTTTCGGGACGCGTTTTTGAGCAGGGGGAGCGGCACGACGGACGCCATCTCGGAGGTGGTCCTCGGGACGGGGCCTTGTGGCGAGCTGCGATATCCTTCGTACGCGGAGACCAACGGGTGGCGGTTTCCGGGCATCGGGGAGTTCCAGTGCTACGACCGGCGCGCGCTGGCGAGCCTGGCGAGTGCGGCAGAGGCGTGCGGGCGGCCAGAGTGGGGGCACGGGGGGCCCGAGGGCGTCGGGGATTACAACTCGATGCCGGACGATACGTCGTTTTTCAAGAGCTGGGATGGGACATGGGAAACGGAGTACGGGGAGTTTTTCCTGGACTGGTACTCGACGGCGTTGCTGGATCACGGCGAGCGGATGTTGCAGGCGGCGGCGAGCGTGTTCAACGTGCTGGACCTGAAGACGCCGAGAGAAACGGTGCTGGGGAACGCGGCGGGCGGAACGAATCAGAAGGACCTCGTCGCGTCGCCCGACTCGGTGACGTCCGGTCGGACAGAGCGCTCCGAGTCTGGGCTGTCGCTCGAAGAGTCGGAATTGACAGAGTTGACGGACGCGATGGACCTGTCGCAGCACGGTGGGACGCTGAACGTGCTGGACACGAGCCACCTGGAGGCTCTCCAGCGGCAGGGGTCGCTCGGCCGCGGGGAACGGGGCGGATCCGCGGAGCGGTCTGGCTCTGGCGTATTGCCACGCGCACCGTCGACGAGCGGATTTGCCAAGTCGAGAGGACCGAGTTACGCCTCGTTCAAGAGCTCGGCGTCAGTGTCTGACGGCCTGAACAGCATGGAGGAGTGGGTGTGGCCGACGCCGTCCGGCAAGCGGGTCAACATCAACATAAAGATTGCGGGCGTGCACTGGTGGTACCACACGAAGAGCCGGCCCGCCGAGCTGACGGCCGGCTACCGTGGGTACGACGGGATCATCTCGCTGTGTGCCAAGTACGGCGTGGGATTGACACTGACGTGCGTGGAGATGTGCGACTTGCAGCACCCGCCCGGGGCGATGTGTGGGCCGGAGGGGCTTCTGAGGGAGGTCAAGGAGGCCGCTTGTCGGGTCGGCGTCCCGCTGGCGGGCGAGAACGCGCTGCCGTGCTTCATGCCCAACGCGATCGACGAGAGCGCCCTGCAGCGCATCGTCTACAACACCCAGCCGAGGGCGGTGGACGTCGATATTGACGAAGAGATGATGCAGGTGAACGGTGGCGGGCGCTGGGCCGGGAACGCCAACGCGAACGCGGACGCGAACGACAGCCCGACGAGTTCCGGGTCGGCGGGGGCGGCGAGGCCGGCGGACAACGGAAACGGAAACGGAAACGGAAACGGAAACGGAAACGGAACTGCCACGAACAGCGAGCTTAACGGGCCCCCGGAGGACGACCCGTCTCCGACGATGAGCAACGGAGGCAACGGCGAAAACAAGCTGCTGCCGCCCATGCGGTCCTTCACCTTCCTGCGGCTGACGCCCGACATGATTGCCAGCGACACGGATCAAACCCAGTGGAACCGGTTCATGAAGCTCATGAGCCGGAACGCCCTCCGAATAAAGACGGATCGCTGGCGAAGGGACCTGGGCTTTTTCCACAACGACGAGGTGTGAGTGAGCAATGAACTAGGCCGCTGACAAAGGTATACGACGTCGACGTAATACATTAGAAATTCCACAGCCGGATCGTCCCGTCCTCGCTTCCCGTCGCGAACCGCTCGCCGTCCGGGCTGATCCGCACGCAATGCACCGGCCCGTGGTGCCCCCGCCCGCAGTCAATTTCCGCAGTCGCCTCGCTCCCCCGCACGTCGTACACGTGCACCCACATATCGCTGCCCCCGGCCACGACCCGTCCCTTCACCGGACAGTAGCTCGCCGCGTGCACCTCGTATGCCTCCCCCATTGCCACCTCCCGCACCACATTGAACGTCACCGCGTCCCGAATCTTGACAAACCCGCCGTGCTTCCGCTCGCGACCGCTTCCCTCGACCTCGCGCTCCGCCGTGACCAGATACCGTCCGCACGGCGTGAACTCCATGCTGACCACCGTCAGACCCTCGGCGTGCCCCATCTGCCGCACGATCTGCCCGCTCGCCAGGTCGATCACGTCGACGCCCGGATTATCGAGGTAACTCAGCAGAATCAGACGGTTATCCATGCTCCACATCGCCTTCCTGATCCGATCCGGCGCCGGCCCGAACTGCGTGATTGGGCTCGGCGGCGCGACCAGGCTGGAGCTGGCGAGCTCCTTGGAAAGGCCCGGACGGTTCAGGTCATAGACGCGGACGATCTTCTCCGCACCACCCGTGAGCAGTCTCGTCGCCGTCGTTCCCCGCTCGAACGCCGCGGTCCGGACGATGTGGTTGTGCGGGAAGGCCGCCAGCTCGTCGCCCGAGGTCGCGTCCCAGACGCGGGCGGTGAAGTCGGCGGATCCCGTCGCCGCGATGAAGCCCGTGTCGTTCAGGGTGCACGACCATACCGCGCCTTTGTGTCCCTGGAACGTCCCGATCCAGTCGCCCGTCTCCGCGTTCCGGAGCTGCGGCTGGCCGTCTTTCGAGGCCGAGGCGAGGAAGAGGCCGTCCGGGGTGGGCTGCGAGTAGTTGATGTCGACGATGGGCCGGGTGTGTCCGTGACAGACGAGTGGGGACTTTGTCAGGGCGAACGAAGCCGGTGGCTCGGACGAGCTGCTCGGAGGGGCAGGCTCCGGTAGTTGTCTCCCTGTGGCTGGCTGGGAGGACATGGCGGTACCTGCGGCGGAACCTTCTCGTTTCGTTCGTTCGTTCGTTTTCGCCTGACACGCACGCACAGAGACAGAGATCTATGGAAGAAGTATCTATGGGACGACGGGAAGACGGCGCGAAAGAATACGTGAGGCCGAATGCCGCCGACCAAACTGTTCAAAAAACTGAACAGTGATTTTTTAGAGACCGACTGACCTTGATAGATATGCATTGATTGATTGATACCCATGGTGGGCCTCCTGTGATATGCCGATCAAGTTCCGAAATCGGTACATCGTCGGCAGCCTCAAGCTCAAGGACGGCACGCCGGGGTTGGCCAAGTCCGTGACCCGTCAAGGCATCCTCACGGCCGTCCTTGAGACGACCAAGGGCCTGTTCGGCGACGTGGGCGTCGGGCGTGTGAAAGCGAGTCTCGCGGTGAAAGATATCAACGTCGTGGGGAACCGCGTGCTGTTCATGATGCGGGTGGACAGGGCGAGTGTTAGAGAGGTGCGGTTGGCGCTCACGTGCCTGACGAGCTTGGAGATGCGGACGGCGAGTGTGCGGGTCGTGGACGTCGGGGGTCGGGTGGAGCAGGTCAAGGATAGGTACGGGAGGATGCTGGTGGACGGCGGGATGGGGGAGGAGGAGGTGCAACGGGCTTTGACGAACGTGACGACCTGACTCAGTTGCAGTGAGATCCGTTTAAAATCTCAGTCGTGCGAAACTGCCCCTCGCGGAATCCGCACAGCTTCACCCAGCGCGTCGTTCAGCCCGTGTACAGTACGGGAAACGTCAATAGAGCGCGCGGATCTCAGCGTGCACAGAGAGCGCGAGTGCGGAAGGTTTTTCGACGATCAGTTGGGATGGACTCTCTGTCCCTGGCCTATACGTCCCTCGCGGGAGGGTCGGGTGCGACCACTGACTGCTCGCCGCTCGCCGAGTTTCACCTACCTGGACTCCCCGGCATCGTATTCGTCTCCTGGGGCGGTGCTGACGGCGTGGTATACCTGGGATATCACGACGTGCGCGAGCACGACGCGTCTCATCATCGTCATGCCCGCGAGCAACTGCACGCGGTCCTGGCGCTACCCTTGTGCCCCGACGGCGACTGTCGTCCCGTGCGGCACATAGCCTACGGCGGCACGTCGAAGGCGTTGCTTGTGGCCGCTTCGGACTCGCACGTCGCGGTCTTTACCCTGGAGGGGCTATTGTTTGATATGTTGGATCGCCTGGAGAATCCGAGCGCCGGGTACTCGTCCAGCGGATTCGAGCGGGCATCGCGGTGGCGGTTGGGAGCCGCCAGGGTCGTTGCGGAAAACAAAGACGACGAGGTGGTCGCGGGGATCGGGTGGACGGGACGTGGGGATGGCGTGTTGGTGTCGACGACGAGCGCGCGGGGTTCGTGGCTTCGGATGTGGTCCGCGGTGGGGCGTTCGCTCGAGCAGCTGTGGTCCACAGAGACAGAAACGTGCCATCGGAAGGTGCACGGAGGGGTGACGCGGTTCTCACCGTGCCTGTCGGCGACGGGGGAGGATGCCGAGGCGAGCGTGTGGTGGGTGACGCGGGACGGGGTCGATGCGGTGGTTCGTCGGGAGGCGCTCAAGCATCCGGCGGTCGTGAATGACGTCGAGTGGAGTGCGGGGGTGCTGCGAAAGCGGGACGGCGACCGGAACGACGGGGACGACGGGGACGACGGCTGGCCGTCGTCGTCGACGACGGAGGATCATCCGGCGATCATGACGATGGATGTGGATGGGTGCGTGCGCATCTGGGTAGAGATGATGTTGATGTCGCCGGACCACCGCTGCGAGTGCTACTTCGCGATGAACCTCGTGATCCCCCCGCGGTCGGGGTCGACGCGTGGTGGGACTGCTGCGATGTGGGTAAAGCCCGTCGATCACGCGTTTCAGCGTCATTCGCATCATATGAGTACGCATCAGCGGATATTGTGGCTGCTCGTGGCGAGCGGTGAGACCAAGACGCTCTCGCTGTACGCGTTGCGGGGGCTGGCGCCGGTGGTGGTGTCGGCCGCGTTGACGCCCACCGCCTCGGCGGCCTCGAACGAGCAGCAGCCGAAAAGGCCGGGGCTGCTGTTATGGGGTGAGCATGTGTGGGAGGGGCTGGACACGAGCACGTCGTATTCGAGGCTGTCGGCGCGGATGTTACACGGTGACGACTTTCCGGTTGTCGATTGCGTGTCGACGGGGGTGGATGCGGGTGGGAATTTTCTGTTGACGTCGGGGGTTACCCTGAGGACGACATCGATGACACCAATGACATCGATGTCATCGACGCGAGGACAGCCAGCGCCGACGCAGGGGGTCCATTTGGAGAAGGCGTGGTCGGGGTACGGGCGGTTGCGGGGGCGGGATATCGTGTCGACGGTGGTGATGCGGCAGTTCGTGGTTCTGTTGGATGCGAGCGGGTGCCTCGATGTGTGGCGGCTCGGGTCTCGAGGTGCGACGGGCGGGAAGGATGCAAAGGGCGCGAAGGCCGCGAAGTGCGCTCGGGACTTGATGACGTACTACGGGTCGTTGCCTCTCGTAGACCGGCTGCCGGACACGGAAGATCTGTCGGATGTGTCGATGGTCGAGGTGACGAGTGCGTCGCCCGGGCACGACTCGGTCGTGCTGGTGGCCGGTCGGCATGTCGTCCAGGTCGCTATTGCTGTAGGATTGGATCAGCATGACATCGGTGTCGTCGGATCGTGGTGTTTGCGCAGCCGGGGCGTCGTTCACGTCATGAAGGACCCGACGAGGACGGCGGCCACGACGACGACGACAACGAAGTCCTCGTTGGCACCCTCGGCGTCGGGCTCGGCGAGCCTGCTGGCGTTTTGCGTGAGAGACGAAGGCGGATGTGTTGTGTGTGACACGTATCGGGGGGGATTTGACGCCGCAGGAGACCGGGACGAGAACGGCAATGACGACGACGCCGATGGCGTCGGCCGTCTCCTGCGCCCTGCGTCGAGCGTCTCCCTTCCTCTCGTGATCGAGGACGAAGAGGTCATCGTGCACGTCCAAGACGCCGAGAGGCGGCGTGCGATGATGATCGGCACGTCGAGCGGCCGGGTCTCCCTGGTCGGCATCGACGCGCTGCTCGCCGGGGTTGAACCCCAGACAGTGGACTCTTTTGTCATAGATCGGTTCCAGAGCCTCGAATACGATCCTGTCCACGGATTGCTGGCAGCTGTGCGCGCGTCGGACGACAAGGCGGTAGCCTTGTACAAGATTGTCGGCGGGGAGACATCGCACGTCGTGCCCTGCGGGGAGATCCGATGCCCGGCTGGCGTGGCGGCCGTCACATGGATGGAGGAGGAAATCCTCCCATGCCTTGCTGTCGGAGACAGGCGCGGTCGCGTTGCCATGCACGCCTTGGACAACACCCAGGTCGACACATGGGCGGTCGTGGCCGCGTTCCAGGGGGGGCGGGCGTCGGCGGCCGTCGACGTGGCGTATGCCAACTCGTGTTTGGTGTGTTCGTCGGGGAGGTTTGCCGGCATCGTCGGATCGAACGTGCAGGATCCGACAGATGGACGCATCCAGAGGCTTGGAAAGGCGCTGCTCGGGGCCGCCGGACCGCTGCCCCTGTATCACCCGGCCGTCCTGCGGGCGCTGGTCCTGTCCGGCCATGTCCGCGCATTCTTCGACGTCCTTGGGGCGCTCAAGTCGTGGCTTGAGGCCATTGACTCGGAAGCGTTGGACTCGTTCGACTCGTTGGAATGCTGCAGTCGAGAGTCGTGCGACCTGGCGTCGCCCAGTGCAGTGCAGAGGGACCGGGCGAGAACCATGCCGCACATGTTTCCGGGGATATCGCCGGCCAACGTGATTGCACATTCGGATTCGGACATCTCGAAGACGTTGGAACGGCTGAGAGAGGTGTTTGATGGCGACCGTCGGGACGACGCGAGGGAGGTCGTGGCTGAGACTGCTGCGACGGCCGAAACGACTGCGATGGCCGAGACGGCCGAGATGGCAGTGACGGCAGTGACAGCTGCGAATCCGACAATATCCCACGAGACTGGCATGCTGGATTTTGGTGCGTTTGGGATGGGCATGCCGGCCATCGAGCCGGAGCCCAAGCCGGAGCCCGCCCCCCCTGCTGCTCCGTCGTTCGAGAGTGGTATGCTCGATATGTCTTCGTTTGGCATGGAGGTTCCTGCCGCATCGGCAGCACCACCCGCGGCCTCGGCGTCTCTTCACGAGACGGGCATGCTCGACATGGCCACGTTTGGGATGGGGACGCCGTCGATGCCGTCGATGCCGTCGATGCCGCCAAAAACGTTGATGCCAGAGATGTCCCCGTCGTCTTCGCGACAACCCGCAGCGCCGGTGGCCCGTCACTTGCCGTCGGTGACGACCGCCAGCAACACGACCTGCGCCACCCGTACCATTGCGCTGGATGCAGCGGCCAAGACATCGTGCTCTGAGTATTTGACCCTCTTGGATCAGCTCATCAGCAGGATGCAGTCGCCGCACGCGGCGTCCAGCGCGCGATACATCCCGGGACTGCGTGGAGAAGAGTCTCAGCGGCTGGACGACTCGATCCGCAGGACGAAGGACGTCTTGTCTGACATCCGCCGAGACGTCGACATCCCCACGCTCGTCTTTCTCGTGAGCTTCGCGTGGGGTGCTAGTGACGGCGATGGCGGCGTGTCGACACAGGCCAGTCGCTCGCCGGGCTCGCCTGATCTGGACGCTGATCCCTCCAGTTCAGCGGGCCGAAAGCCGTCGTTCGTCAACGCCGCGGGCGTTCCCATGGACTATGGTCGCTTGAAGCAAGATCAGGACAAGGATGCGCAGATGCGGGCCAACGCGCCCGAAGCTCAGGGCCTCCCGGCTGCCCTCGGCCTCGGGCCGCGGTTGTCGCCCGAGGCACTGGTCTGGATGTGCCTCTCGTCCCAGGACAGTCTGGACGGATCACATGCGCTGGACGTTGCGAGGCGGATCCAAGGAGATATGTGCGGCGATGAAGCGTCCACCAAGCCCGCCGCGACCAACGGCAAGAACGCCTTTTTGGCCGTCCCCCGGGCGACTGGCGAACGGGCCAACAGCTGGGAGTCGATGCGGGCGACCGGCGTGGCGTTCTGGCAACAGGACAAGAACGCGCTTGTGTCGCTGCTGGAGGAAAGCGCCAAGTCCAGGTTCAGGGAGTCGCGTGACCCCGACACGGTCGCCCTGATTTACGCCGCCATCGGGAAAATCCCAGTCCTCCGCGGGCTGTACAAGACCTGCAACCGGACCAGGGAGGCCGAGTTCTTCTCCAGGGACTTTTCTCGGGAGGCGAATCAGATTGCGGCGAGCAAGAACGCATTCGTGCTGCTGGGCCAGCACAGGTACGCGATGGCCGCCACGTTCTTCATCCTGGGCGGAAAGCTGCGCGACGCCGTCGAGGTCTGCCTGCACCAAATGGGCGACCTGCAGCTGGCCATTGTGCTGTACCGGACGCTCGGACAGGACATGGATATTGGTGAGATTATTCGCGAGTCGTTGTTGTCTCACGAGCGCTTTAGTGCGGCCCAATTCCTGAGGCACTGGGTGGCGGGCGACCTGCCGGGTGCGGTCGAGGCGCTGCTGACTGTGCGGCACCCTTCGGAGGGCGCGTGGCTCGTCCAGGCGGCCTTGCAGCTGGTTTCGATCGCCCCTCTGTCGAAGTCGCGTCTCACGCTGGCCGAGACGGGCAGACCGCGCGGACCGGGCGACGTCGATCCCGTCTCGAAGCTGTCGGTGGCTTCGACCCTGTCCGCCGACGTGCTCAGCCGCAACGGCATGCCGCTCCTCGGCCTCGAGTCAGAGCTCGTTGCGTTTGTATCATCGATGTTTTCTGCATCTGGCACGGCGAAGTCATCTCGCAAGTACGGCCGGTGGAGGAACGAGGCGAGCAACGCCTGCGCGCTGGCGATGGTCGAGGCGCCCGTGTCCCTGATCCCCGACCTGTTTGTCGAGGACGACTTCAACCAGCGGATCGCGGAGCTCATCTCCCGCACAGAGGAACTCCAGAATCTCGGCATTGATGTCTCTACCAACGTCGTCTTGCACCGGATCGAGGGCATCTACAAGTCGTTGTCCTACTGCCAGACGGTGGCGTCCCCGGCGACGCCCAAGTCGGACGGCCTGTCGTCATCGTCGCCCGGTACTTCGGGCATTTCCACCCATCCAGGGGGCTTTGGAGGCTTTGGTCTCGGTCGCACGCATTCCATTGACAGCCAAAGCCGGAACTCGACCCAGTCGTCCTTTCGCCGGACGAGCCTCGACGATGTCCACGAGCACCAGGTGGGTATTGGACTCGGCCGAGACGTGCGCTTCGCTCTCCGCGCCCTGAATCGCTCACTCACTCGCTCGCGCTCCGCGCTCGCTCATTCGTTCGTTCAGCAGCTCGCCAAGATGATCTCGAGGTCGAGGCTGACGGACGACGCCGACAGCGCCGACAATGCTGACAACTCGATCCAGATCGTATATCCGAAGGGCGTGGAGATTTTCCGCGTCGACGGCGACGTCCTCCACTCGGTGTGCAGCTGCCCGCTGCTCGCCCCGGACGTCTGCGGGCGGCTCGTCGCCATCGCGACCCCCAAGAACGGCATCTTGGAGTTTGCGACACATCCTGACGTTACATCGGGTGATGGATATGGATGTGGCCAGGACGAGCTGGCCTCGCCTGGAGCAGGGCCGTTCCACGCCACGCCGCGGTACGAGAGCCCCCGGCACGACGCCGGCATGTTCTCCAAGCTCGTGTCCCAGATCTTCGACCAAGCGTCCTGGGTGACGGATCCCCTCGAGAACCAATCTGTCATGATTGACGGCGACGTGGGACTCGCCGCTGGTGCTGCTCGTGCCAGCTCTAGCCCTAGTGCTGCTGCTGGTGCTGCCTCCCCGCAGTCTCGGCGACTGCAGACGTCACTGTCGGCGCAGTCGCCGACGCCGCAGCGGCCACCATCCACCGATGCGAAGACGACCGTCAGTAAAATGCTCGTCGCGCACCCGTATCGCCAGCTCTTCCTGAGCGGCTGCAAGGACACGGCGAGGATCAAGCTGTGGCAGTACGACGGCCCGAGACCGCTGCGGCTGTTCACCCCGGTGCCCCACCACGACCTCCAGCAGCTGGCATCCATGAACCACGACATGTTCTCCATGTCTGCAAACTTCGCCAAGAGCCAATCGTTGGCCTCAAAGATGAGCCACTGGGGCAAGGCCGTGGACATGTGCTTCTCCGAAAACGGCCAACGCTTTGCCTCCATCGGCCAGGGGGGCGTGGTCGCCGTGTGGAGCCTCGACAGCTCCTTCACCAATACGTCGGTCGGCATGGACGTCGACGGCGCCACTTGCTCCGAGTGGTGGCACACGTGCCTCGAGGCCCAGGGACGCTCCGTGTCGTTCGTCGGCGGCAGCTCGACCGTCGTGGCCGCCGCGGGCCAATGCAATGCAGGCAACGTGAGCATGTGGAACACGTCTCTGCCCGAACGCGGAGCGTGTGTAGGCAGACTCCGAAACCACAAAGCGGCGGTCAACAAGGTGAAGACCCTCCCGGGCGGCTGGCTGCTCGCAGCAGCAGACGACGCTGGCAGGCTCTCGGTCAGCGACGTTCGTATGCTCGGCAGCGACAGAGACCCAGTTATATGGTCTACCAAGGCCTGCAAGGGCGTCATCCGCGCGATGGACACCATCTCGTACGAGTCTGGCGGTTGGCGGCGACCGCCGAGCGCCTCCAGGCGGCACCACTTCATGCCCGGCAACGACACGGCCATCGTGACCGGCGGTGACGACGGCATTGTCCGTCTCTGGGACGTGAATACCGGCACGCTCATCCAACAGTCCGAGCGAGTCCACACGGCCGCCGCATCGACGCCCAGACTTCTGTCCCTGGCCGGCGCGCCGAGCGCCAAGTACGCCATCAGCGGCCTCGCCGTCTGCGACGAAGGCATCATCACGTCGGGGACGGACGGCGTCGTCAGGCTGCTTCCCAGGCTGCTGTGACCGAAGAGGTTTCGTTGTCGGCGACACTGTGTAACATGAAATCGGCACACAGCTTTTTCGAGAGAAGGAGAGTGGCGAAGATACGCAGTAGATCCTTCGCAGACAGACAGACAGACAATTTGAGGCCCACTCGAGAGGCCGGGGGACAAAGAGAGAGATACGACCCGTGCATGCTCTGAGACGCCTCCCATCCCACGCACACGATGTCGTCCACCGCCTACCGACGGCCCGACGGCCGGGCACCGTCACACCTCCGCCCGCCCCACCTCCAGCAAGGTGTCCTCTCCAACGCCCAGGGCTCAGCATACGTGGAAAGCGGGAACACGAAAGTCATGGTCGGCGTCTGCGGCCCCCGGGAGTCGGACACGTCGCACCGCGACACCTTCACGCCGCATGGCCGCATCAACGTCGACGTGAGCATCGTCACGTTCCCCGCAAAACCCAAACTCGGGCCACGGAAAACGGCAGAGGAAACCCGGCTGAGCCGAACCGTCCAGTCGGTACGGCGTTGACCCAACCGCGCACCAGACGCTCAAACAATCTCACGTGCTTGCTCGCTCTCGATCCCGATCCCGATCTCGTTCCTCAGGCCCTCTCCAGCACCGTCCTGCTCGAAAAATTCCCCAAGCTCGTCCTCGACGTCAACTGCACGGTGCGTTATGTAAAATACGCACACGCCCGCGCTCCTCCTCGCTCACCACTCACCGCTCACCACCACCTCTGCTCCGCTCGCTCGCCAGGTGATCGAAAAGGACGGCAGCGTGGCGAGCGCGTTAATCAACGCGGCGACCCTCGCGCTCATTGACGCCGGGATCGAAATGAACGACATGGTCAGCAGCTGCAGCGTGTCGCTCCACGCCGACACCGTCGTCGTCGACCCCTGCGCCACGGAGGAAAAGTCCCAGCGCGCATGTGCCGTCGTCGCCGTGTCGCCCATCCGGGGCACCATCACGTTCATCGACACCTCGGGACCGTGGACCGAAGCGTCCTGGAACGACGCCCTCAAAACGGCCATCATCGCGTGCACCCAACTCGACGTCACCGTGCGGGAATGGCTCAAAGGCCAGTTACAACAACAACAGTAGCTACCTGGCTATGTAACCACGCGACCCACCACCTTGTACTTCATCTGAAACTGACTCTCCCACCCCCGCAACGCGTCCATCTCGCTCACACTCAGCCCAT
>Ga0181584_10001395_pt1 | contig 18311 bp, 12 predicted proteins | sample 071ome_30_FD_132462 | JGI IMG/M metagenome (GOLD analysis project Ga0181584, IMG submission 132462) | Coastal salt marsh microbial communities from the Groves Creek Marsh, Skidaway Island, Georgia - 071406AT metaG (megahit assembly) | ecosystem: Environmental > Aquatic > Marine > Intertidal... | reverse complement strand
TCGCGATCCGCGGGCCGCAGCTTTCCAGCCGTAACGACCATGTTCTGATCAGCCGCGAGAGCGGCCTGATCCTCAACAATTTCCTGTTGACGGCCGCCACCGTTGTGGTGCTTGTCGGCACCTTCTATCCGCTGGCGCTGGAAATGGTGACCGGCGCCCGCATCACTGTCGGCCCGCCCTATTTCGACGCCACCTTCAACCCGATCATGGCGGTCCTCGTTCTGGCCATGGCGCTGGGGCCACTGACGGCCTGGCGGCGCGGCACCTTGCCATCGCTTCGCCTCAGCCTCGGACTGGCGGCGGCCGGCGCGGTGCTGGCCATCGGTGTCGGCATGGCGCTGGCAAATGGTATCAGCGCCGCCGGTCTTGCCGGGCTTGGTCTGCTGGGATGGCTGGCACTTGCCATCACCGGCGACATCCTGCACCGGCTGAAGCCATGGCGCGGCGGCATTGGCACGCGCGCCGCAGTGTTGCCGATGCCGGTCTGGGGCATGTGGACGGCGCATGCCGGCATGGTTGTGTTTCTTGTCGGCGCTCTTGGCAACGGCCTGTTCCAGACCGAGGTGATTGTCCGCGCCCTGCCCGGCGACAGCGTCGATGTCGCCGGCAAGACGATGACCCTGCGAGCTGTCGAGGCGCGGCAGGGGCCGAATTATGTGACCGAGACCGCGATCATCGAACTGCGTGATGGCACCGATCTCATGGCCTTCATGACGCCGGAGAAGCGTTTCTACAATGCCGAGCGCCAGACCACCACCGAGGCGGCGATCCGGCCGCGCATCGGGGGTGATGACTATGCCGTGCTCGGCGACGGTGACGCCACCAGCGGCTATACGCTAAGGCTCTATCGCAAGCCCTTTGTCAGCTGGATCTGGGCCGGCGCCGGGCTGATGGCGGTTGGTGGCGCGATGGCCGCTCTGGGCCGTCGGCAGCGCCGCCCGGCACCCCTTGCCGACTCCCTCAGGACGGCGACATGACCGGGGCTCACAGCGGCAGGACAGGACGGCTTCGCCTGTCATTCATTATCCCGCTTGCCGGCTTTCTGCTGCTTGCGGGATTCGCCACCATGGCGTTGATGGCGACCTTGCGCGGCGAACGTGACATGTCGCAGCTTCCCTCGGCAATGGTCGGCAAGCCGGCCCCGGCCATCATGCTTCCCAGCCTGCTTGACGAGGGGCGGACCGTGTCGGCTGGCGATTTCGCCGGCCGGGCCTTCCTTGTCAATGTCTTTGCCAGCTGGTGCGCACCCTGCCGCGCCGAGGCACCGGCACTGGCCCTGCTGGCCGAGGAGATCGCGATCATGGGCATCGCCTATAAGGATCGCCCCGGGGATTCACGCAGATTCCTAACCGATTATGGCGACCCGTTCGCCACCATCGGCATCGACCGTGACGGTGACGCCGGCATGAAATGGGGTGTCTACGGGGTGCCGGAGACATTTCTTGTCGACGCCAACGGCACCATTCTGTTGCGCCACGCCGGGCCGATTGACCGCCGCGTGCTTGACGAGGTGCTGTGGCCGGCGATCCGTAAACTGCCATGACCGGCTTCCTGTCACGCTGTCTGAGGACTGGCCTTGCATTGGCAATGCTGACGATGCTGGCGCCGCCTCTTCCTGTGTCAGCAGTCACGCCAGAGGAAATGCTGGCCGACCCGGCGCTTGAATCGCGGGCGCGCGCGCTGTCGAAACAGCTTCGCTGTCTGGTCTGCCAGAACCAGTCGATTGATGATTCCGACGCCGAGCTGGCGCGCGATCTGCGGATCGAGGTTCGCAAACAGCTTGCGACGGGGGCCAGCGACGCCGAGATCCTGGCCGCCCTTCGCGACACCTATGGCGATTATGTGCTTCTCAATCCACCTGTCTCGCCCGGTACCTACATCCTGTGGGGGGCGCCTGTTGTGATCCTTCTTGGCGGTGTGGTCATCATGCTGGCTGGACGCCGCCGCCGCACGGATAACGATGCCGGCATCAAGGATGATGAGGTCGCACCCGCCTTACCCACCGCCAGCATTGACCGGCGCATCGCGCTGGCGCTTGGCAGCCTTGTGATGGCGGCCAGCCTCGGCCTCTATCTGGTTCTTGGCCGCGCCGATCTGCCAGCGCGCCCGCTGGCCGACCGCGGGGCCGAACTTGCCGCCGCCGCGTCGCAGGCACAGGAGGCCGCCAGCGACCGCAGCGTGGCCCTGCAGGAAGCCCGCGCCGGGGCGGCGGAAACACCTGATGATGTCGGGGCCTGGCTGCGGCTTGCGATGGCGGCCGCGGCCGCCACGGACAGCGCGACCGAGATCATGGCGCTTGAACAGGCGGAACGGCTGACCGGCGGTGATCCGGCCATTCGCGCCATGCGTGCCGAGGCGATGGCCCGCGCTGCCGACGGCCAGGTCACACTTCCGGCCCGCGAGCTGATTGCCGAAATCCTGACCGTCAACCCGGCTGAACCGCGGGCCCTGTATCTGTCGGGGCTTGCCGCCTATCAGGATGAGGATTACGCCGCTGCGGTCGGCATCTGGCGCCGTCTGCAGACCCTGTCACCGCCCGACGCGCCATGGATGAAATTGCTGGCAGACAATATCGCCGATGCGGCGCGCACCGGCGGCATCGATCCGGGGCCGGATGCCGAGGCTGTCGCCGAGGCTGCCACCATGACCGAGGAAGAGCGCGCGACGATGATTGCCGGCATGGTCGAGGGACTTGCCGCCAGGCTTGCCGGGGAGCCGGCAGATGTCGCGGGTTGGCGGCGGCTGATCCGTGCCTACCGGGTGCTGCAGCGAACCGAAGAGCTGCAGGCGGCATTGATCGGCCTTGCCGACGCCATCCCCGGCGATGTCGACGCACAGCTTTCGGCGCTCGAACATATGGTTGTCGCCCGCCTCGAGCCGGGCTTTGTTACTGAGTCGCAGCGGCTTCTTGACCGCGTCGAGGCACTCGACCCGAACCGGCCGGAAGGCATCTATATCAGGGGGCATTTCGCGCGGCAGGCCGGTGACCGGGACCGCGCCCGCACCCTTTGGGAAGACCTCTATGCCCGCCTTCCCGAAAACGCACCAATCGCCCCGCAACTCCGCAAGGCCATCGACGATCTCTAGGCGTTATCCGCTGCCGCGCCGCCGCCGCCGCGGGTCGCGGGCCAGCCCCGGCGGGGCGGCAAAGACGCTGTCCGCACCAAGAAGGAACAGCCTTGTCGTCTTGCCGTGGAGCGCGGCCAGTGCCTCATCCCGGCAGTCGAGCCCGCCTGTCAACACGCCGAAGGCCGGCACCACCAGCCGCGTTGTCGCCTGCACGAAACAGGGCCGCCTGAGACGCGTACCGCGATGGCTGACCACACCCGCAGGGTGGTAATGCGCGCTGATCTCGGGACGCGGATCGGTTTCGTCCATGATATGCCGGAAGAGTATCCCGCCTTCGACATGCACGCTGCAACCGCTATGGCCCGGTGGCACGAAGCTCTGGTCATGATTGCCCTCGACCCAGATCGTCTCATGCGTATCGGTGATGTACGACAATGTCTGCCGGTCCTTTCGCGCCATGCGCGTCCAGGCGGCACCATCATGAAACACATCGCCAAGAAACAGCAGCCGTCGCGGCGCCAGTTCCTGTAGAACCCCGCCAAGCCGTGCCAGTGTCTGCGCCGTGTCGTAAGGCGGCAGGAACTGCCCCGAGCGGTGATAGGAGCTGGCCTTTTCCAGATGCAGGTCGCCAACAATCAGCAGCGACGCGTCGCGCCAGAACAGCGCGCCCGACGGGTGCAGGTCAAAGCCGTGTCCGGCGAAATCAGTTGATCGATTCGACATTGGCGGCGCGGATGATGTCCTCTTCCATGTCTGATAGCAATGCGTCGCCATCGTCACTGTGAACGGTGTTCTCGCGGGCGATCTGCATGATCACCGGCACCGCCATCGGCGATATCATATCGAGATGCCGACAGACAATATTGCCGGCGAATTCCTGCAATGTATCAGCCAGCCTGCCAGCGTCGATCAACCCCTGCATGGCGTCGCGCCGCACCGCCTTCAGCAGGATGTGATCGGGTTCATGCCGGCGCAGCACATCATAGATCAGGTCCGAGCTGAACAGCACCTGGCGGCCTGTCTTGACCTGCCCGGGATGACGTCGATCGACCAGCCCGGAGATGATGGCGGTGTCGCGGAAGAGACGTTTCAGGAGCGGCGTGTCCTGAAGCCATTCCTCGAACTCCTCGGTCATGATATCCGGGTCCAGCAGGCTTTCAACCTCCTCCGGTGGGCTCAGTGACCAGACCGCCAGCGCATAGTCGGTCATCGAGAAACCCAGCGGCCGCAGCCCGGCGCGTTTCATCCGCCGCAGCATCAGGAAACCCAGCGTCTGGTTGGCATTGCGGCCGGCAAAGCTGTAGATGACAGTGTGATGGCGCTTGCGATGCGGGAAGATCTCGACAAGCAATGTCTTTGCATCGGGAAGTGCCGACCGGCTGCCATGAAGCGCCAGCCAGTCGCGGATCTGGTCGGGGAGCCCGGCCCAGGCATGCCGACTGCCAATCAGGTTCCGGACCGCCAGCGACAGATTGCTCGACAGCGGCAGACGCCCGCCACCATAGCTCGGGATCTGCGCCTCGCCGCCCTTCGCCTTCGAGACCATCACGGCGGCATTGCTGATACCCTCATAGGTCAGAACCCGGCCGCCAAACAGGAAGGTGTCGCCGGGTGACAGGTTGACGACGAAATTTTCCTCGATGCTGCCAAGTGTGCGATTGCGGAGCTTCACCTTCATCATCGGCGATTCAACGATGGTGCCGATATTCATCCGGTATTGCCGCGCCATCCGAGGCTCGCGCAACGCGACCATGCCGTCCTTCAGCGTCGCCAACCGATTATATTGTGGATAGGCCGCCAGCGCGTACCCGCCATTACTGACAAAACCCACCACCTCATCAAACTCCCGGCGGCCAATATCGGCATAGGGCGCGGCGCGGATCACCTCGTCATAAAGTGCATCCGGATCGAACGCCCCGCTGCAGGCAACGCCAAAGACATGTTGCGCCAGCACATCGAACCCGCCACGCCGGAAGGTCGCGCCATCCAGCCTGTTGCGGGCAATTTCCGCCTGCGCGGCGACACATTCCAGATATTCGAACCTGTTGGTCGGCACGAGAATGGCGCGACTTGGCTCATTCAGCCGATGATTGGCCCGCCCCACACGCTGCAACAGGCGGCTGACCCCTTTCGGCGCACCGACCTGGATGACAAGATCAACATCGGCCCAGTCAAGCCCGAGATCGAGCGAGCTTGTCGCCACCACACAGTCTAGACCACCATCCGCCATCCGCGCCTCGACCTTGCGGCGCAACTCGCGTTCCAGCGAGCCATGATGCACCGCAATCCTGAGATTGCGGTCATTCAACTGCCATAACCGCTGAAACACGAATTCCGCCTGTGCCCGCGTATTGACGAACACGACACTCATCCGCGCGCCGGCGATCTGCGCATAGACCTCATCCAGCGCGTGGCGCGCCATATGGCCCGACCAGGGAATGCGGTTCTCGGTCTGCAGAATGTCGATTACCGGCGCCACCGCCTGCGCCGTGGAGACAATTCTGCCACCGCGCCGGCACAGCCAGTCACGCGCCAGCTTCGGCCTGTCGATGGTGGCGGACAGGCCGATCCGCCGCGCCCGCGGGGCCAGCGTGGCAAGTCGCGCCAGATTGAGGCTGAGCAGGTCACCACGCTTGTTGTCGAAAAAGGCGTGAAGCTCATCAATGATGACAAATCGCAGGCCGCTGAAATAGGCGCCGGCATCCTCATAGGACAGCAGCAGGGCAAGCGATTCCGGCGTTGTCATCAGGAAATCCGGCGGTTTCTTCTTCTGGCGCTGGCGCCGCGATTGCGGGGTATCGCCGGTGCGGGTCTCGAAACTCACCGGCAGGTCGAGCGCCTCGACCGGCGCTGTGATGTTGCGGTGCACATCCACCGCCAATGCCTTCAGCGGCGAGATATAGAGCGTGTGAAGCTGGCCGGTGGAGCCGTGTTCGGCGATATCGAGAAAGGATGGCAGAAAGCCAGCCAGTGTCTTGCCGGCCCCGGTCGGCGCGAACACCACAACATCACGCCGCGCCAGCGCATGTTCCGCCGCCTCAACCTGATGGTCGAACCAGTGCCAGCCGCGCTCCAGAAGCCAGCCTGTCAGCGGGTGGGACTGGAGGCGTGCCGGCAGATCCCTATATTGAGTGTCATGACCTGGTTGAACCATGAGCTCTATATAGAGCCGATCGACGCCTATATCGACCCGGCACGTCCGGTCAGGCGCGCGATCATCACACATGGCCATGCCGACCATGCCCGGGCTGGGCATGATCATGTGCTGGCGACGCCGCAGACAATCGCCATCATGAAACAGCGATATGGCGCGCATTGCGCCGGTTCCTTCCAGCCACTTGAATTCGGGATCGAGCTTGTTGACGGGCCGGTGACCATCACCCTGTTTCCCGCCGGCCACATCCTTGGCAGCGCGCAGGTCAGGCTGGTCTATCAGGGGCGGGTCGCGGTGGTCACCGGCGACTACAAGACGCATGCCGACAGCACCGCGCAGAATTTCGAGCTGGTCCCCTGCGATCTGCTCGTCACCGAGGCGACCTTCGGGCTGCCGGTCTTCCAGCACCCCGACCCGAAACAGGAGATTTCGCGTCTTCTGGCTTCGGTACAGGCGCAGCCGGAGCGCTGCCATGTCATTGGCGCCTATGCGCTTGGCAAGGCGCAGCGGGTGATCAGGCTGATCCGCGAGGCCGGCCATGACGCGCCGATCTTCCTGCACGGGGCGCAGGAAAAACTGTGCGCCTATTATGCCGGCCAGGGGGTCGATCTGGGCAATCTGCAAAAGGCCCTCGACCGTGACAAGGCATCCTTTCCCGGACATATCGTCATCGCCCCGCCATCGGCGCTTCGTGACCGCTGGTCGCGCCGCCTTCCCGACCCGGTGATCTGCCAGGCGTCCGGCTGGATGACAATCAAGCAGCGCGCCAAACAGAGCGGGGTGGAACTGCCGCTGGTGATCTCCGACCATGCAGACTGGAACGAGCTGACCGACACCATCACGGCGAGCGGGGCCGACACCATCTGGGTCACGCATGGCCGCGAGGATGCGCTTGTCCATTGGTGCCGGTCACGCGGATTGCAGGCCGAACCGCTCTATATGCAGGGCCGCGAAGAGGATGCCGGCGAATGAAACGGTTCGCGGAATTGCTGGAGACGCTTGTTCTCACCCCGTCGCGCAACGCGAAGATCGGGGCGATGGCACGCTATTTCGAAACAACCCCCGATCCAGACCGCGGCGTTGCGCTGGCCGCCATCACCCGCGATCTGACGCTGTCCAACCTCAAAGCCGGGGCCCTTCGCCAGCTGGCTATGGACCGGGTCGATCCCGAGCTGTTTCTGATGAGCTATGATTATGTTGGCGATCTTGCCGAGACGATCTCGCTGATCTGGCCGCAACCAGCTGAGGGAGCCGGTCGCACGGACCTCCCCGGCGTCGCCGATTTCATCACCGGCATCGAATCACGGCCCAAGGCGGACGTCGCCGACCATCTTGCCGCGCTGCTGGACAGCGCGACCCCGGCGGAGCGCTGGGCAATGATCAAGCTGGCGACAGGCGGGCTGCGCGTTGGCGTGTCGGCGCGCCTCGCGAAAACGGCGCTGGCGGCCTATGGCGGGCAGAACCTGGCCGCGATCGAGAAGATCTGGCACGGGCTGGAGCCCCCCTATACCGAGCTGTTCGCATGGCTGGACGGCCGCGGCGCCACGCCGCGCATTCAGCCGGGGCGGACCTTCCACCCGATGATGCTGTCAAACCCGATCGACGAGACGCGTGATTTCGACCGGCTCGATGCCGGCGACTATCAGGCTGAATGGAAATGGGATGGCATCCGCGTGCAGCTTGTCTTTGATGGCGAAAGCCGGCGTATCTTTTCACGGACCGGCGACGATATCTCGGTCGCCTTTCCCGATCTCGCGGCGGCGCTGGACGGGCATGCCGTTCTCGACGGTGAATTGCTGGTCGGCCATGATTTCCAGCCTCTCGCCTTCAACAGCCTGCAGCAGCGGCTCAATCGCAAGACACCGGCAAAGACGCATCTTCGCGATCTGCCAGCCTTTGTGCGGGTCTATGACATGCTGTTCGACGGGGATGAGGACCTCCGTGACCTGCCGCTGTCGGCCCGCCGCCAGCGGCTGGAGCACTGGATACGGCAGCATGAAGGTGGCAGGCTTGATCTTTCCGAAATCCTGCCGTTCGGGGACTGGCATGATCTGGCAAGGCTACGCCTGGAGGGTGCCGAGATTCATGGCTATGAAGGGCTGATGATCAAAAACCGGCAAAGCCGCTATGTCGCCGGCCGGCCAAAGGGGCCCTGGTTCAAGTGGAAGCGTGAGCCGCGCTTGATCGACACAATCATGATGTATGCGCAGCGCGGTCATGGACGGCGAAGTTCCTTCTATTCCGATTTCACCTTTGGCATCTGGCGCGGTAACGAAATCGTGCCGGTCGGCAAGGCCTATTCCGGGTTCACCGATGACGAGCTTCGCGATCTAGACAAATGGGTGCGTACCAACACCACCAACCGGTTCGGACCGGTGCGCGAGGTGGAAAAACGGCTTGTCGTCGAGCTCGCCTTCGACAGCGCGCATGACAGCCCGCGCCACAAATCGGGTATCGCGCTCCGCTTCCCCCGTATCAACAGGATCCGCTGGGACAAGCCGGCGGATGAGGCCGATGCTATCGAGACGGTGCGCGCTCTTGTTGATTGAAATCAGACCGCTGGCTGATCACCACATCTGCAAATATGCAGCCGGGCAGAGCGAACAGAAAGAAATACAAACCCATATTTTCTGAGCATTTCGCCAGAAACGGGTTTCGTTTTGATCATTATTTAATAATTTAGTAATAAAATGATGCCAACAGTCGGATGCTACCAACGACTGCGCTGCAGAAACCACCGCGGAATCTCTGGATGAAGGATCTTGACGCCAGTATCATCGCCCTCCTGAAGAGCAATGCCCGCATGTCGGTCACGCAGATGTCGCAAGAACTTGGCGCCTCGCGGGTCACCATCAACTCACATATCAGGAAAATGGAGCAGTCAGGCATCATCACCGGCTATACGGTGACCCTTGGCGCCGAGGAGTTCCGGCATAATGTGTCGGGATGGATCATGATTACCGTCGACGCCAGCAAGGAAGAAGCCGTCATAGACGAGCTTGCCGGCATGCCTCAGATCGCCAGACTCTTCACGACAAATGGTCGGTGGGACCTTGCCGCCGAAATCCAGACATCGACGCTGGAAAGTCTTGATGCCGCCATTTCACGGCTTCGACAGATCCCCGGGATCAAGGAAACCGATACCAGCCTGTTGCTGAGTTCGCGTGTCGGCTGAAAGCCCTTCAAAGGGCAAAGGCGTGACATTTAACCGCGCGGCGAGGCAAATCCTGATCCGTTGATGAATCGTTTTTGGCTTTTCCTACCTTGAAAAGGATGCTCATAATCGGGGTTATTGCCGGGGGACAAGGCAATGGCGACATAAATTCGGAGGAAACCAATGAAAAAACTTTTTGGAATTGGCGTTGCTGCCACCATGATGATGGCGGTGGGCGGCACAGCCAACGCATTTGAATGCAAGGTCAAGGAAGCCTCGATGGACAAGCCCGGCGGCTTTCCTGAGCGTGCCCTTACCATGATCGTGCCTTACGGTCCGGCCGGTGGTTCGGGTCAGGTTGCCGCAGCGATGGCCGAGGGTGTTACCGGCCTGACCGGCGTGGCGATCAACCGGGACCACAAGCCCGGCGGATCGGGCACTGTCGGCATGACCGCCTATATGGCCTCACCGGCTGATGGATATAACGTTCTCGAGCATATCGACGACGCCTCGTCGGCGCATGCGCTGGACTCGTCACGGCCGAACCCGGCCGAGGATCTGATCCCGCTGGTGATCTCGCAGGTCACCTTCTCGCAGATCTATATCCGCACCAACGAGACCCGCTACAATGACTGGGAGTCGTTTGTCGCATGGGTGAAGGCGCAGGGCGGCAAGGCGACAATCGCCAACGTCTCGAAAGAAGGCTCCATGGAGCGCGTCACGATGAAGTTCATCACCGACGCGACCGGCATGGAAATCCAGCAGATCTCGTTCGACAAGGGCGCGCCGCGCTATGGTGCGCTTCTTGGTGGCCAGGTCGATGCGCTGTTCGAGCAGCCGGGCGATGTTCGCAAGTTTCTGGATGCCGGCAACTTCAAGCCGATCCTGACAATCTTTGACGAGCGCCCGTCGGTCTTTGCTGACGTGCCGACGCACCGCGAAATGGGCATGGATTTCGACCCGCTGCTTCGTTTCCGTGGCTTCTATGTCCACAAGGATGCCCCGGCGGACCGCGTTGAGTGGCTGCAGTGGGCCTTCCAGCGCGGCTATTGCCAGGACAGCTATCAGTCGTTCAACGAGTCGAAGTTCATGACCGTCATCGACAGCTACCGCGACACCGCGGGCGCCCGTGACCTGATCACCCGTTCCATCGCCCAGTACCGTGAGGTGTACAAGTCGATGGGCATGGATGTGAAATAGGGCTGTCCTTCCAAATTGCAGTGCCCCCGGAGGCCTAAGGCGCCGGGGGCACACCATCTCCAGTTTGATACATTATATCGACAGCCTGACTGTCAGGGTTTGATTGAGGGAGAGATCGTTGGGTCAGCTCGGTAAATCGCACATGATCGAGACTGTCGTCTGGTCGCTGATCGCGGTCATTTTTTTCGGTTACACCTTCGAGTTCAACCAGCCGATCGAGATCTATAAGTTCGGCGCTACCGGCTGGCCGCGCGTCATCATCCTACTGCTGATGCTGGTGACGCTTGGCAATCTGTATCACCATTTCAAGAATGGCTCGGCGGTTCAGAAGGGCCGCGTCGGCATCGCCGAAACCGATGATTCGCAGACGGATTACGGCAATCCGGCCACCCTTGCCAAGATCATCGCGATTCTGTTCACGCCTTTCCTGTTCGCCTGGCTGTTGAAGCCGGTCGGGATGTATTCCGGCGCACCATTTTTTATCGCCGCCGTGATCTGGCTGTTCGGGGAGCGGCGGTGGCAATGGATCCTCGCCATCACGCTACTGATCTATGCCATCCTGCTTGGCCTGTTTGTCGTCACGCTCAACGCGCCCCTGCCGCAGGGGAACGTGTCACCCTTTTATGATTTCAGCGGGTTCATCCTGAAAATGAACACTCAGCTGCAACAGCTCTGGTAACGCACATGCTGGAAAATTTCCTCGCCGGAACCGGCGCGCTCTTTGGCGATCCCTTCACCATCGCGATCTTTGTTTTCGGTGTCGTTGGCGGCATGCTGTTCGGTGCCATCCCCGGCGTCAGCATGCTGACCCTTGCGGCGATCCTGCTTCCCTTCACCGCCGATCTGGAACCGGCGCAAGGGGTGATGCTGTTCGCCGTCATCTACTGTACCGGCACCTATGGCGGTGCCATCACGGCGATCCTGTTCAACATACCGGGCGCGCCGGAAAACGCACCGACCGCTTTTGACGGCTACCCGATGACCCGCAAGGGCCAGTCCGGCAAGGCCGTTGGCGCGGCGGTGCTGTGTTCGGCCATCGGCGGTGTCGCATCGGCGCTGGTGATGATGGCCGCGACCGAACCGCTGGCCAACTGGGCGATCCGCAATATCGGGCCACCGGAAATCTTCGCGCTGGTGTTCTTTGGACTGGCCGTTGCCTCGTCGGTTGGCGGGCGGACCATCTGGAAGGGCTGGATGTCGGTGCTTCTCGGTCTGCTGATCGCGACAATCGGCCAGGACCCGGTCGGCGGCATCAACCGCTATAATTTCGGCTTCACCGACCTTGCCGCCGGCATCGCTTTCGTCCCGGCGATCCTCGGTTTCTTCGCCGTATCGGAAATTTTCGTGCAGGCCGAGAAGAAGGCCACCGGCCAGTTCGATGCGCCAAAGGTCGGCATGTCCTTCCCCACGGTCCTTGAGCTGTGGATGCATAAATTCGCCGTGCTTAGGTCGATCCTTGTCGGCTTCTTCTGCGGCATCCTGCCCGGCATCGGCGCCACGCTCGCGGCCTTCATGGGCTATGGCGAGGCGGTGCGCTGGTCGAAGAACAAGGAAGAGTTCGGCAAGGGCAAGCTTGAAGGCGTGATCTCGTCCGAGACAGCCAACAACGCCGCCACCGGCGCGGCGATGATCCCGCTGCTGGCGCTCGGCCTTCCCGGTGGCGCGCTGACCGCGATGATGGTGGCCGTATTCCAGATGCATGACCTTGAACCCGGACCGCTTGTCTTCTACAACTCGCCCGACCTGATCTGGATTGTTTTCGCGGCGATGTTCTACGCCAACCTGTCAATCCTGTTTATCGGGCTGATCGAAACCAAGACAATCCTCTATCTGCTGAAGATTCCGTTCCAGTTCCTGGCACCACTGATCCTGCTTCTTGCCACCATCGGCGCCTATATCAGCCGCGGTTTGGTACTGGACGTGATGGTGATGTTCGGAGCCGGCATTCTGGGCTTCCTGCTGCGTCGGACCGGATATTCGATACCGGGCATTGTACTTGGCCTGATCCTCGGCAAGATCGGCGAGCAGAATTTCGCCCAGGGCATGCAGATGGTGCATTATGATCTCGGCACCTATTTTTCGCGGCCGATCTGCTCTATCCTGATCGCCGCCGGTGCATTGACACTGGCCGCCGGCGTGTATAGAGCGTTCGCATCATCCTCGCACAAAGCCTAAAGAGGCCCGGCCCCGGAAAGGACGCGCCGTGTCAGACGACATTGCCAAGACAGACGATACTGTAGACGAACTCGTCGCCCGTGCCCGCGAGGCGCAGAGCGCCTATGAGGCGATGGGATCGCAGGAATTGTTCGACCGCGCATGTCAGGCTGTGGCCTGGTGCCTGATGGAACCGGACCGGAACCGGCGCCTTGCCGAATTCGCCGTCGCCGAGACCGGCCTTGGCAATGCCGATGACAAGGTACGAAAGAACCACAACAAGACACTCGGCCTGATGCGTGACATCAAGGGTGTCACCGCTTTTGGCCATATCGAGGATGACGCGGGGCTGGGCCTGTCGACCTTCCTGCGGCCAAAAGGCGTTGTCGCCGCCATCGTGCCGTCGACGAACCCGCTCGCAACACCGGTCAACAATATGATCAACGCTTTGAAGACAGGCAATGCGATCATCCTCGCCCCCTCGCCAAAGGGTGTGAAGCCGCTGCTGGCCCTGCTCGAGCATATCCATCCGGCGCTGGCCGCGCTTGGGTTGCCGGACGGGCTTGTGCAGATGGTGCCGGTACCGCCGTCGAAGCCGAAAACCCAGCGCCTGATGCAGCTCGCCGACATGGTGCTTGTCACCGGATCGCAGGCGAATGTGCGGGCCGGCTATTCATCGGGAACACCGGCCATCGGTGTCGGGGCCGGCAATGTGGTAACCATTGTTGACGAAACCGCCGACATTGCCGCAGCGGCGGCGAAAATCGCCGCGTCCAAGACCTTTGACAACGCCACCTCCTGTTCCTCGGAAAATGCGGTGATTGCTGTTGATGCGGTCCATGATGAGCTTGTCGCGGCGCTGGCGGCCGAGGGCGGCTATCTTCTCGACGACGCGCAGACCGCCAGCCTTGAGGCCATGCACTGGCATCATGGCAAGCTGGCACCGCGCCTTCTGGCCAAGGATATAGATATCGTGCTGGCCGAGACCGGCCTTGCCGACAGCGCGCCGCCCGGCACCCGCTTCCTTGTCGCGCCGCAAACGCAGATTGGTTCTGATCACCCGATGACCGGCGAGAAAATGGCGCTGTTCCTGGCGCTGCACCGCGCCAGTGATTTCGACGAGGCCCTGCATAAGGCCATCGCCATCCAGAATGTCATGGGTGCCGGCCATTCGCTTGGCCTGCATTCTGGTGATGACGCGCGCGCGCGTCGGCTCGCCATGGAGGCGCGCACCTGCCGGGTGATCGTCAATCAGGCGCATTGTTTCGCCAATGGCGGTTTCTTCAATAATGGCATGCCCTTCTCGCTGTCGATGGGATGTGGCAGCTGGGGCGGCAATTCGATCGATGAGAACCTGAACTGGCGCCATTTCGTGAATCAGGTTCGCATCGTGCGGACAATACCCGAACGCAAGCCTTCGCTTGACGAGATTTTCGGCGATTATTGGGAAGATCACGGCAAATGACACCGAGCATCATCGCGCAGCTTGACGCCAATGCCGCGGCTGACGGTGATGCGGCATGGCTGATCTCGCCTGATACGGGCGACAGCGTCACCTGGTCGGAGGCGGCCGCATGGTCGCGCGACATTGCCTGCCGGCTCGATGCGATGGGACTTGCCGAGGGCGCGCCCGTCGCCGTCGCCGCGCAGAATGCGATCTGGTCGACGCTGTGCTTCACCGGCATCACCACCGGCGGCTATCTGGCGACGCCGCTGAACCTTGTCGCCGGCGCACGGGTGATGTCCTATGTGATCGACCATTCCGGGGTCGAGGTGATCCTGTGTACCGATGATCACCGCCAGCTGATTGACGAGGCGCTGGCGGACACCGACCGCCAGGTGACGATCATCAGACTCGACCCCGACAACGGGCCGGAATGGCCCGACGGACCGGCACCGGCGCAGACACCGCGTGCAACGCCGGACGCCGGGACTGCCGGCCTGCTGATGTATACTTCGGGGACGACCGGCAACCCGAAGGGTGTCGTTCTCAGCCACGCCAATCTGATGGCCGCCGGCATGAATGTTGTGGAGGGCCACGGCGTTCGCCCAGACGACACGGCGATGTGCGTTCTGCCGATTTATCACATTAACGGGCTATGCGTGACGGTGATGGGCACGCTGATGTCGGGCAGCGGCCTTGTGATGCCGTACAAATTCTCGCAACGGGCCTTCTGGCAGCAGGTTCAAAACTGCGATGTCAGCTGGTTCAGCGCCGTGCCAACCCTGTTCGCCTATCTCCTGAATGACGAGACGCCACCACAGATCAATCGCGACAGGCTGCGCTTCTCGCGCTCGGCCTCGGCTCCCCTGTCACCGGAAATCCACCGCCGTTTCGAGGATCGGTTCGGCATTCCGATCATCGAAACCATGGGCCTGACCGAAACCGGCGCGCAGATTCTGACCAACCCGATGCCGCCGGCCACCCGCAAGATCGGCTCGCCCGGCGTTGCTGTCGGCAATGAGATCATCATCGGTGATGACAGCCAGCAGGAAGTGGCACGCGGCGTTACCGGCGAGATTCTGGTGCGCGGCCCGAACGTCATGCGCGGCTATCTTGGCCAGCCGGAAGAAACCGCCAAAACCATCACCCCCGAGGGATGGCTTCGCACCGGCGACCTCGGGCATATGGACGAGGACGGGTTTGTTTTTGTGACCGGTCGCATCAAGGAACTGATCATCAAGGGCGGCGAGAATATCGCCCCGCGCGAGGTCGACGAGGTGCTGCTGGAGCATGACACCATCCTCGAGGCGGCGGCCTTTGCCGTGCCATGCGATCAATATGGCCAGCGCGTCGAGGCCTGCATTCGCTACAAGCCCGGCAAGGCGGCTGACGAGGCGGTTTTGCTGGCGCATTGCATCGCCCGGCTTGGCAGGTTCAAGGCACCTGACCGCGTGCATGTCCTTGACGACCTGCCAAAGGGTCCGTCCGGCAAGGTCCAGCGGCTGAAACTCTATGGTCTGGTCTATGATAATGGCTGATGCGAGACTGGACGGGTGAACGCACTGTCCCTTCAGGCCCTTCTGCCAAGCCTCGACCCGCTTCTGATTGCCAGCATCTGCGGCATCTTCATATTTGCCGGGATCGTCAAGGGGTTCCTCGGCATCGGGCTTCCCGCCGCCGCCATGGGGCTCCTGACGTTGATCTTTCCGCCGACCGAGGCGATATCGCTGCTGTGGCTGCCGATTCTGTTCAGTAACATGTTCCAGTTTGGTCGCGCACGGAACAAACGCGAGATCGCCGTCACCTATAAATGGTTCGCCGCCGCGATTTTCATCAGTATTTTCCTGACATCGCTGTTCATCAATGACTACCCGACCGCCCTGCTGACCGTCGCCATCGGGGTGGCGATGGTGGTGTTTTCCATGAATCTGCTATTCGGTCTGTCCTTCCCGGTCGGTCCGGGGCGCGGCTGGCAGGTCGGAGTCGGCATTGTGTCGGGTGTCCTTGGCGGCCTGTCCTCGATCTGGTCGCCGCCGGTGGCGATGTATCTGATGGCGCGCAACACACCGAAGGACATGTTCATCGGTGCCACCGGCTTTCTGTTCCTCGCCGGCTGCCTGCCACTCGGGGTCGGGCTCGTCATTTCCGGACTGATCACCGGGCCGGTCATCATGAAATCGCTTCTTGGCCTGCTGATGACGCTGATTGGCTTCCGGATTGGTGAAATCCTGCGCGAACGTATCTCACAGGACAGGTTCCGCCAGGTGGTTCTGGTCGCCTTTCTGATCATGGGCGGGCGGCTTATCACCACCGGCCTGCTATAATCACGCCAAACCGTGTGCGATCAGCCCTTCCCGCGCCACGGGATCAACTGTCCAATCACCCAGCGCATGGCAAGGTCGAACAGCAATCCCAACAGCCCCATGATCAGGATTGTCACCCAGATCAGCTCATAATCGGACACCGTCCGTGCGACATTTTCGATAAAGCCGATACCGGTGGTGCCAGCCAGCATCTCGGCCGCGACAAGCGTTCCCCAGCAGACACCTATGGCGATCCGCACCCCGGTCAGTATTTCCGGCAACGCGTTGGGAAGAATGACATGGCGCAGAATCTGTCCGTTCGTCGCGCCAAGTGAATGTGACGCGCGAATTTTTGACAGCTGCGTTCCCGAGGCACCGGTCCGAGCCGAAATCACCATGATGGCGAAGGCGACCATGAACAGAAGGAAGATCTTGCCATCATCCTGAATGCCGAAAATCGTCAGGATCAGCGGTGCCCAGGCCAATGGCGGCACCGGCCGGTACAGCTCGATCATCGGGTCGAAGAAGGATTTGAAGAAACGCGAGACGCCCATATAGATGCCAAGCGGCACCCCAAGAAGAATGCCAAGCGACAGCGCCACAAGGACGCGGAACATCGAATCCCAGATATGCCCGTCAAGCATCGGCACCACGCCGAGATAGACATCCCCCTGCGCCACGGCCAGCAAATGGTCCTTGTAGGTTGGCCGGAAGCCGCCATCCGCGCCATGCAGGCCGTAACGCCCCGGCAACATGTCGACCAGCCCGTCAGCTATCAGGAAGTCGACCACCTTCGCCACCGGCAGCCATTTCCACCACAACAGCGTCGTCCCCTTATAGCCGCCGCCGCCGGCAATATCCGGATTGGCGAGGGTCGAGAAGGTGGCCACAACATCGCTTGGCTTTGGCAGCCAGCGACCCGACCCCTGTTCGGTGCACTGGGTTCGCGACTTGACGATGCCCGGGCCGGGGATAAACACCGCATCAACAAACGCAAGACTTCCCTTGGCGCGGCCTACCGCGCCATAGAGCGTGTTGACCGCCTGTTCGATCCCGGCCATCGACGCGGCCGGGAAGATCGTCGCGTCATCGATCCGCCTGAAGATACGTTCCAGCGCCTTGATATAGGCGCCGCGCCGCGTTGCGCCAGCCTCGTCAAGCCGTTGCTGCGGCTCCGCCGCCTTGACGGTCGCGATCAATCCAGCCGTAGAGGCAATCAGCGAGTCCACCTCCGGCGACATGTTGCGGATTTGCAGGAACTGAGCGGCAATCGGCACCAGTTCGGCACTGACCCGGTCGAACATCACGCCACGCGGCGTCATCGGCAGGATCGGGATCTCGACCTCGGAGGTGCCCCAGTTCGGCTGCGCCAGCGCCTCGGCGCTCGGCGCCAGATTCTCCGAACCGGCTTTCAGCATGTCCGACAGGTCAAGAAGCCGGCCCTCCACATCCGCAAGTTCGTCCAGCGTGCCGTCGCCAACAGCTTCCGGATCGGACAAGATCACCATCAACCGCCGGGTCTGTCCGATGATCGCCTGCATCTGCATGATCTCGGTGCGTCCCAGAATATCGACCGGCATGCCGGCTTCCAGTGCCGCCAGCTGTTCGCCGTTACGAACAACAAGCGTCGTTGATTTCAGATAGCGTGACCGGATCGGCAGCGCCGCGGTGATCGGGGCCAGAGATTCATTGATTTTCGCCACCTGGCCCATCTCGTTGGCGGCTTTCGGGAAGACGGCGCGTGCCATCCCCCAGGAATAATAGAACCACACCAGCATCAGCGCTGAAACGCCGCACAGCGCCCAGTACCAGCCGCCGCGCGTTCGCTCCGGA
>Ga0181584_10001391_pt1 | contig 18348 bp, 16 predicted proteins | sample 071ome_30_FD_132462 | JGI IMG/M metagenome (GOLD analysis project Ga0181584, IMG submission 132462) | Coastal salt marsh microbial communities from the Groves Creek Marsh, Skidaway Island, Georgia - 071406AT metaG (megahit assembly) | ecosystem: Environmental > Aquatic > Marine > Intertidal... | reverse complement strand
CGAACACGCTCGTTAAGCCCTCAATCGCTGATGGTAGTGCAGCCACGCTGCTGTGTGAGAGTAAGTTGTTGCCAGTCTTGCGACCCGCGTCTTCTTAACCGAGGACGCGGGTCTTTTTATTTTTATTTTTCTAATTCCAATCTACAATACTTACATTTAATGGGTAACCTAAAAAAGAAGCGTCGCTTAAAGATGAATAAGCACAAGCGGCGCAAACGTACGAGAGCCAATCGTCACAAAAAGAGAGATTGGTAATTCACTGAGTTTATTTTCTCAGTAACTTGTCTACGATCTGTTTTACACTAGTTTACTGTAGATGAGCCCAATTGCTGATCTCCAAGAGTCTGATGTTTATATCAGCTTTCTAGATTCTTTCGAACAAAGGTTATCCAGTTCCCTTTCTGAATTGGATGTAGAAGTACGCTCCCATGCCCACACGGTTGCTTTGGCGGGGGGGAAGCGTATTCGTCCGTTGCTAGTCCATCATTTTTCCAACAATTCCACAACTGCAACGGATTCAGTTTTAAATGCTTCCGTTGTGTTGGAGTTAGTCCACCTAGCCACTCTGATCCATGATGATATATTGGATGGTGCGGAGATGAGACGCAAACTTCCGGCCCTCCATCGAAAGATCGGTGCACATGCCGCCCTCCTTCTTGGAGACGCCCTCTTTGGTTATGCTCTTGAGCTGGCTTCCCGCTTTCCGACGACTAAAATATGTTCCATTGTAGCAGAAGCGACCAGGAAGACTTGTTCTGGTGAAATACGACAAACCTTTGCTAGAGGACGTACCAATTTGTCGTTGAAGGAGTACATTGGTTTTATCAATGACAAAACGGGCGAGCTTTTTAAGGCATCTTGCGAGATTGGTGCCTACTTATCTGGCGCAGATCAATCAATAATTACAAAAGCCGGCCAATTTGGGCTTTCCTTAGGCATTAATTATCAAGTATTTGACGACTTGATCGATGCCTTTATGCCTCAGGATAACATCGATAAAACTGTTGGGGCAGATTGGTCTACCGGAAAATTAACCCTCCCCATGATTTTTTTGTATGAAAGGGCATCCAAGGCAGAGATTTTGGAGTTAAATCAAATTTTTCTCGCCAAAGACCAGCCTTTTTCTCCTGACAATTCAAACTCCCGGTTAATAGACCTGCTTGATAAGTATGAGATTTTACAATCCTGCTTACAGTATCTAGACAAGAATTTCGCGATCACAAAATCTATTATACAAGAATTCCCTGATGAGTCTTTGCGTTTTAATTTAGAGAAATTTTTAAATAGCTTTTCCGACAAGCTCTCCAAGGTTTACTCTCTTAAAACCTCAAATTTTCTTGCGGTTTAGCACGAATTCCTCCAATGTCCATCAATGGACAATTCTTTTGGAGATTCGATCAGCAGTAATGTTGCTTCCAATAGTCTTGCCGACGATGTTTCTGATGTTTTATCGCTCGTACAAAGAGCAAAAAATGGGGAGTTACCTGCTTTTGACTCTTTGATTCTGAGGTACAGACAGCGTCTTTATGCTGTGATCTACAACATGACTATGAACGCAGAAGATGCGGCCGATCTTACTCAGGAAACATTTGTTAAAGCTTTTCGTTCGCTCGCAAAGTTCAGGGAAAAATCTTCTTTTTATACTTGGTTGTACCGTATAGGGGTGAATTTAACCCTTACTCACCTCAAGAGAAGAAAAATTCGAAAATTTTTCAGCTTTGATCAGGCCAGCGAAGATGGGGGAATGTCCAAGGATTTAGAGGCGGTATCCTCCACCTCAGCTACTTCTGTTAAAAAGGCGTTAAATAACGAATTGCATGAAAAATTGAACGAAGCGTTATCTAAGTTGTCAGATAAACATAGAACAATTGTGGTATTATTTGAAATAGATGGTTTGGGGCATAAAGAAATTGCCAAAATTATGAAATGCACGGAAGGCACGGTGCGTTCCCGTTTGTTTTATGCAAAGCAGCAACTACAATCCTATTTATCTGAGTATGTTAACTAGAATTTATTAAATTTATGAAAGACAAACCTACCCTCGAAGATCTTTTTCAATCCAAAAAATTGGATCTCCCGGATGAAAATTTTTGGCATGGTTTTGAAGACCGCGTAAAAGGTAAAACCATGGCTGCCCTCAGCCAAAAAAGAAAAATTTCTAAAGTACGCAATGTTGGGCTTTATAGCTTTGCACCCGTGCTTGTTTTACTTTTCTTAGGTTCGCACTTTATAAGCTCTGAACTCGGGAACTCTCCCAGTGTAGAAACCGCAAGTTCTGCTGTATCCCTAGAAGTACTGGAGGGGAATGAGTTATTGCAATCTATCCAAGGAGATCTTTCGGTTGAAACAGAAGGTGCGATCCAACTTGCCCGTCTGGATTCGTTCGAATCTTTTGCCAACTCGAAAATGGTGATGGCAGGAGGAAAAGCCAGTTTTTCTTATTCTGAACTGCAAAGCTCGGGCATTCAGTCCACCGGTAAACAGTTTACTTTTTAACTGAATGCAATTGCTTGTTGTCGCAAGCACTTGCTTGCTCTTGCTCTCCACTTTTTTATTCGCAGAGCCTGTTGATACCTATCCTTCTCTCTCGATCCAGGATAGGTTAAAGGATATATACAATTCCTCCAAGGGTAGTGTGGTCCGGGTAAAGGCTACGCGCAAAGACACCCTCGAAGAGAAGACAAACCGCGTCCTCAAAATGGGTAGCGGTTTTTTTGTAAGCAAGGATGGGCATGTGCTCACGACCGGACTATTGAGAAATGCTGACCAAATCTGGGTGGAACACGAGAAGTCTTTTTACCTAGCCCAGTTGATAGGTCATGATTACCTGTGCAATGTATCCTTGCTCAAGGTGGTTGATCCCAAAAAAGATTTTCCTTTTTTATCCGTTTCTGACCGGGCAGAAAACCTCTCTCCTGGATCCTTTCTGGTTGGTTTAACCTGTGCCTTGGAATTTAAAGTAGGCCCTACTTTCGGGTTATTCCAAAGCCATGAAATCTCATTCGGAACGAATTTGTTTCCTACCAAAATGATTCGAAGCAGCGTTCCTCTTGGACCCGGTGAGATCGGTGCTCCAATATTTGACTTAAATGGTAGGTTTGTTGGGATTGCCCATGCCGCATTATCTGACCTTGGGTCCTCGTTTATTCTCCCTGCTGATGCATGCCTCCGCATACGGGATGGTTTGCTGCTTTCCGGAAAAGTGGATTATGGATGGTTTGGGGTTACTGTTTCCCGAAAATTAAATGCATCCAATTCCTTTGATATTGTGGTAGAGGGAACGGTGGATGGCTCACCTGCATCGAAATCATCTTTAAAAAAGGGCGATATCATTGAGGAAATAGGAGAAGTGAAAGTAGAAGACCGTGGAGATTTAGCCCACGCTGCCTTTTTTGCATCCCCAGGCACGGTCATTGATTTTTTGGTTCGTCGGGACGAGAAAGTGGTAACTGTGCCCATAAAGGTAGAGAAAAGATCGGTCTTGATTAAGGAGGATGAATCCCAGATTGCGGAGGTTGATGGTGCGATCCCAGAGTCAGACCCAGATAGCCCGCAAAAGCCTGCATCCCAGTAGTCTCCTTGCTATATACCTGTTTCAAATAATCTCGGGAGTTCTCGACTTCTTTGGTATGTTCATTTAAGCGGTTTATTCATGCCTGTATCAGATCATTACACCATGTTTCCCTGCGATCCTTACCAAAACAAGGAATGGAAAAAAATTGAAGGTTTGGAAAACTGCATCGAGGAATCGAGCTTTTGCAACGAACCTATCCTAAAAGTTAAACCAGAAGCCTTAGAGAAGTTAGCTGAGGTAGCTTTTCATGATATCTCTCATTTTTTGAGAACGGACCACCTGCAGCAACTGCAGAAGATTCTTAGCGACCCGGAAGCCTCTGCCAATGACCGGTTTGTTGCACTCGATTTGTTAAGAAATTCTCAAATCGCGGCTGAAGGAATTTTGCCTATGTGCCAAGACACAGGTACTGCCATTATTATGGCAAAGAAGGGCAGGTCCGTATGGACGCCTGGGCAGGATGAAAGTGCATTATCAAAGGGAATCGAAAAGACTTATGCCTCTGACAACTTGCGGTTTTCACAACTTGCACCTCTGGCTATGTTTGAGGAAAAAAATACCAAGTCCAATCTTCCTGCACAGATCGATCTTTATCAAACGGAGGGAAAGGAGTACCACTTTTTATTCATGGCCAAAGGGGGAGGGTCTGCGAACAAAACATTTTTACATCAGGGAACACCCTCCCTTCTTAAAGAAGAACTGCTTTTAGAGTATCTTGACGAGCATATCGCTGCCTTGGGCACAGCTGCTTGCCCGCCTTACCACCTAGCAGTTGTTATTGGGGGAACTTCTGCGGAGGCGAATTTAAAAACCGTCAAGCTGGCAAGTGCGAGGTACTTGGACGATCTTCCTGAAACGGGAAGCCCAAATGGGCATGCCATACGTTGTCCTGATATGGAAAGAAAAATTTTAAAGCTTACCCAGCAACGCGGTATCGGGGCACAATTTGGCGGCAAATATTTCTGCCTTGATGTACGGGTTATCCGCCTGCCTAGGCATGGTGCAAGTTTGCCCATTGGTATCGGGGTCAGTTGTTCTGCAGACCGACAAGCACTTGGTAAAATAACCAAGGATGGTGTTTTTCTAGAGCAACTTGAAACCAACCCTGCAAAGTTTCTACCTGCTTATGATGACAACACTGATTCAGATGAGGAAGCTGTACAGATTGATTTAAACATGGGTATGGATCGAGTTCTCGAAGAGCTATCGAAGTATCCCGTGCGTACTAGGCTCTCTCTGAATGGGCCTTTGATTGTTGCCCGCGATTTAGCTCATAGCCGATTGAGAGAACGGTTAAATGCAGGGGAGGGCTTGCCTGAATATTTTAAGCAATATCCAGTGTATTATGCGGGACCAGCCAAGACACCTGAAGGGTATGCCTCCGGTTCTTTTGGTCCGACAACCGCGGGCAGGATGGATGCCTTTGTGAACAAATTTCAGGAAGCCGGTGGATCCATGATCATGTTGGCCAAAGGGAACCGTTCCAAAATGGTTGTTCAAGCATGCAAGAAGCATGGTGGATTTTACCTTGGAAGTATTGGTGGTTCAGCTGCCCGCCTTGCTCAAAATTGTATTAAAAGCGTGGAGCTTCTCGAATATGAAGACCTAGGTATGGAAGCTATTCGCAAAATTGAGGTCGAGAACTTTCCCGCTTTTATCATCACCGACAACAAAGGGAATGACTTTTTTCTCGGGGATGGAGCTGCTTAATTAATTTTTAGCAAGATATTCGAGTGCGAATTGGTACCCCTTGGACCCCAATCCTGCGACCACTCCTTTTGCGATGCCAGAAATCAGGGATTTGTGCCTGAAATCTTCACGGGCATGAATATTGGATAGGTGAACCTCGACAGTAGGTAAGCCCGAAGCGACAATCGCATCGCGAAGGGCAACACTGGTGTGGGTGAATCCACCAGGGTTTAAAATGAGGCCGCTAAATTCGAGGTCTGCCCATTGATGAATTTTATCTATCAATGCCCCCTCATGGTTGGACTGGAAAGCATGGACTTCGCATCCGAGTTGATTTCCCAGGGACTGGGATTGAAGAACGATTTCTTCGAGTGTTTCCGACCCATAGATATCGGGTTCTCTTTTTCCAAGACGGTCTAGGTTGGGTCCATTCAGTAGGCCAATATTTTTCATTTCTTGTAGTTTGTAAAATTGTAAAAACGTTCAGGTTTGAGTTACAATGGACAGTTGGTTTCAATGAACTCGTAAGGAAGGCCAAATTTTTGCGAAACTTCCCTGCCTAAAGCATCCACACCAAACCGTTCGGTTGCATAATGCCCGCAGGCGTAGAGATTTAACTTTAGTTCCTGGGCCATGTTGAAGTGGTGTTGCTTAAGTTCTCCGGTAACAAGCGTATCTGCTCCGCATGCAAGAATTTGATCCACTGCACTTTGCCCAGAACCAGTAAGTATGGCAATTTTTTCGGGCTTATCCATACCAAATTCCATGGCGTGAAAACCATCAGGAAACAAAGCAGTCAGTCGTTCGTGCAATTCTTTTCGACCGTAGGAACATGAAGTGATCAAGCCAATATCTTTCCCTTGATAGGGCAAAAAGGTGCCCTCTTGTTTGAGGCCTAACTGCTTGGCAAGCAGGGCATTGTTGCCAATTTCTGGATGGCAATCCAAGGGGAGGTGCGAACCGTAGACCGCGAGGTTTCCATCCAACCCAAGTTTGATTTTTTCGTAGTTCGATTCAGTCAAGGGCACAGGGGGAGTCCAAAACATACCATGGTGACTAATAAGAAAGTCTGCTTTTTGTAAAATTGCCTGTTGAAAGGGAACCAGCCCAGCATCTACCGATGCACATACCTTGGAGACTGTGCCATTGTTTTCAAGCTGCAGACCATTATGGGCACCATCAAAGTCCGGGATATCCTCGAGACATACCCGTTGGTCACAAAAATTTACCACATCCCATAGGTTGACCATGCCCGATAATCTAAAGACCGCAGATTATCGGGCGAGAAAAAAGTTTATCGTTGCACTGTGTTTAGAAACCTATACTTTGACCACCTCTGTAGCAGGGTGGAGCAGTCTGGTAGCTCGTCAGGCTCATAACCTGAAGGTCGCAGGTTCAAATCCTGCCCCTGCTCCCAACTTCTCAACTTAACCTACAACCTAAAAGAAAATTATTTCTCCCTTCACTCGTTCGGGAAGGGCTTTGAACCTATATTATTATGAACGTTACTGTAAAAGATCTCTTGGACGCTGGCGTCCATTTTGGCCACCAAGTACGCCGTTGGAATCCCAAATCCAAACCTTTTGTTTACGACAACAGACATGGGATTTCTATTATCAATCTGGAGAAAACCTATGATCTCCTCGAGAAAGCGGCCCAATCCATTGAAGAAATTGTATCTTCTGGAAAGCAAGTGTTGCTTGTTGGTACAAAACGCCAAGCAATTGAGCCTGTAAGGGAATTAGCGGCGGCTACCAATATGCCTTTCTGTGTGAATCGTTGGATGGGTGGAACCTTGACCAATTACGAAACCGTTTCCAACAGCATTGCCAAATACAAAAAATTCCTTCGCATGGAGGAAGATGGCAGCCTGGACAAAATGCACGGAAAAGAAAGTGCTGCGATCAAAAGACAAATGTCACGGATGCACCGCGATTTCGAAGGCTTATTAAACCTTCAGGGGCTTCCTGGGGCATTGTTTGTTGTAGATTCATTTAATGAAACAATCGCCGTAGCGGAGGCAAATCGTCTCAAAATCCCAGTGATTGCTTTGGTGGATAGCAACTCTGACCCCTCCGTTCTTTCCCATCCAATCCCTGGAAACGATGACTCCACTAAGTCTATCCGCATTATTATCGATGTTGTTTTAGATGCAATCCAATCGGGTGCTTCCAAACGTGTACAGGCTCCTACAAAGAGGAAAGATATTACCCCTGTTGCCCAGGAACCAGATTTTCTTGAAAATGAAGATGAGCCAGAAGTAACTCTTCCTGAGGGCTATGATGAGAGCGATTTTGATGACCGCAAGAAGGCAGAAGCACCCAAGCAACCTGAAGTAGCATCTACTGATTCTGGGGAGCCTGAAGCAAGTACCGCCAAGGAAGCAGAAGATGCTCCGGAGGAAACTGCTGAAAAGTCTGGTGATGATGAACCGGTTGCTGAAGAAGCAAAAAGTTGATCACCCCCCCCTTGTTTTATTTTTAAATTAACTTAGAATTATTCAAAATGTCTATTACCAAAGATAGTGTGATGTCCCTGCGCGAAAAAACAGGTGCAGGACTAATTGATTGTAAGCGTGCGTTGGCCGAAAGTAATGGCGATATGGATGAAGCTGTATCCATTCTCCGTAAAAAAGGTGTGGCTACTGCCGCCAAAAAGTCTGGTCGTAGTGCAAGCGAGGGTGTAATTGCCCAGGCTATCTCTTCAGACCGATCCAAAGGTATGTTAGTGGAAGTTAATTGTGAGACAGATTTTGTTGCGAAAAATGAAGATTTTGTCGCTTTCTCCACATCCATTGCCAGTGAATTACTTGATAACCCACAAGTGGACCTCGAAGAGAAACGAACAGAGCAGGTGGCTAAAATTGGAGAAAATATTCAAATCTCCAGGTCCGAAACCCTTTCTCCCTCGTCATCCGGGTTGGTTGAGTCGTATGTTCACACCGGAGCCAAAGTGGCCGTTTTACTCTCCATTGGTTCGGATTCTGCAGATGTTTCTGGTAATGACCGCGTAGTATCAATGGCCAAGGACATTTGTATGCATATCGCTGCCACTTCCCCTGTCTGTGTATCGAGAGATGAAGTTCCATCCGAATTGGTTGAAAAGGAAACAGAAATCGCCCATGCACAAGCCGAAGGCAAACCCCCTCAGGCCATCGAGAAAATAGTCACTGGTAAATTAGAAAAATACTACTCGGGAGTATGCCTGCTTGAGCAACCATTTGTTAAAAACCCAGACCAATCGATTAAGCAGTTTGTTGATGAAGTGGCAAAGGAAGTAAATTCTTCTCTCCAAGTAGAAAAATTCCTTCGTTTCCAAGTCGGAGAAAAAGCTTAGTTCTTTCCCGGTAATCCTACCAGACAGCAAAGGGTAGGGGGCGAGCGTACAAAATATCCTTTTTTACGAATTAAGCACCCAAGTTGCCATAGTTGCTATGGCATAGGTCAGGAGAAGTAAGACTCCCTCCTTTTTACCCAGTATCTTTCCTTTCAGCCAATATACCAGAAGCATGGTGGTGAGAAGGAGGAAAAGGTAGTCGATCCATGCATAGGGGGCAGAACTACGAACCGGACCGAGTACTCCTGCCAATCCTCCCACCAAGGAGATATTGAACAGGTTTGATCCAACAATGTTGCCCAAAAGCATAGCGGACCTTTGTTTGCGTACCAGGCTTATGGATGCCGCCAATTCTGGGAGACTTGTCCCAATTGCTAGTAAAGTAAATCCGATCAATTCTTCGGGGATTCCGCCAATTTCTGCGAGACCTTTCGATCCGTAAACCAAAGAATCGGCTCCAGCCCATAAAGCAAAAGTAGCTACCAGCAGCATGCCCAAGGAGAGCAAAGGTGAGGTGTGCCTTTCTTCTTGGTTTATTTCGATTCCCGCTTCAGTTTTTTGGCTCTGGTTTTGCTGGATTGCTTTGGTTGTCAGAATAAGTAGGTAAGCAGCAATGAAGCAGAGGAAAACAGTGCCGGCGGTGAATCCAATTTCATGGTTTGGCGAGAAAAGTAAACACCCACAAAAACTGATGGTTAGCCCAAAGAGGCAGATTCTTTGGCTGGTAGAAACTGCATCTTTTGTAGGAACTGTCCCAATGAGCAGGGCGATCCCTAAGATGAGGGCAATATTGGCAATGTTTGAGCCAATAATATTTCCCAGGATGAGCCCGGGAGAATCACTATTTAGGGCAGATATTGAGGTAAACAACTCGGGTGTTGAGGTGGCAATGGATACGATGGTTAGCCCGACCACGACGGGGGGAATGCCAAGCTGGAATGCCAGGTTTGCACTGTGGTCACTTAACCAATCCCCACCTTTAATCAAAAGATAGAACCCACCGACTATGCATACCAGAAGCAAGAAAATGTAAATTCCGTATGAATTCTCTATCGTGGGACTAACCCAACTATCTAATAATTGATACATGGATAAAATTGAAGAGTTAGGGTGAGTTTTGGTTGTTTAAAGGCAAGTAGAATCGGGAAGGACTGAGGCATCTTCCCTTGACTTGACAGTTTATTAATACATCTTTTTTCCCCTTGCATGCCTCTATTGTAAACATGAATTCCCCAGAAAAACTTAAGGACACCTTAAACCTCCCCAAGACGGATTTTCCGATGCGTGCAAACGCAGTGGAACGGGAGCCTGCCCGGATGAAGCATTGGGAAAAGTCTGGGATTTATGACAAGATGCAAAAAAAGAACCAAGGGGGGGCATCATTCATTTTGCACGACGGACCGCCCTTTACCAACGGAGATGTTCATGTCGGCACGGCTTTAAATAAAATCCTAAAGGACTCAATTCTGAGGTACAAAAATGCCCAGGGATTTCGTACACCGTACTTGCCCGGGTGGGATTGTCATGGGCTGCCTATCGAGCACAAGGTGACCAAGAAATTACGTAACTCCAAGGTCGATTTTGATTCCGTTCGACTTCGCAAAGAATGTGAAGAGTTTTCCAAATCATACATTGAAACGCAAAGGGGGCAATTTAAGCGCTTGGGAGTTCTTGCTGATTGGGAACAAGAATATCGGACGATGAACCCCGCATATGAAGCGGAAATACTACGAACCTTTGCAGATTTTGTTGAGCAGGGCCTTGTTTACCGCAGTAAAAAACCTGTCTACTGGTCCATCCCTTGCCAAACGGCATTAGCGGAGGCAGAAATTGAATATAAGGACCATGTCAGTCCATCCATCCATGTACGTTTTCAATTGCAGGAAGAGGATAATACTTTCGTGGTAATTTGGACCACTACTCCGTGGACATTACCCGCCAACCTTGCCGTGGCAGTTCACCCCCGTGAAAAATACTGCAAAATCAGACATGGTGATGCTTGCTACTGGATTGCAGAGCAACGGGTGAAGCCCTTTGCTGAGGAGTGTGGATTTGAAGACTTCACCATCACGGGTGATTGCCTGGGGTCCGAGCTGGCGGGTCAAGTTGCCTTGCATCCATTCATAAACCGTACAAGTCCTGTGGTTTCGGCGGAATATGTAACCATGGATACTGGAACTGGTTGTGTTCACATTGCTCCAGGTCATGGATTGGATGATTACCTAACCGGTTTAGAGCATGGTCTTGAGATTTACTGCCCCTTGGATGATGGGGGGAAATATATTGATGATGGTCAAATCCCAGCCTCTTTGGTTGGGCTATCTGTTTTAGAAAAAGCGGATGGATCCAAGGCAAACCGTGCAGTGCTGGAAATAATCACTGAATCTGGAGCGTTGTTGGCTCATAAAAACCACCACCACCAATACCCACATTGTTGGCGAAGCAAATCTCCAGTAATATTCCGGGCGATGGACCAATGGTTTGTCTCTTTGGATAAAGACGGCTTGAGAAAGCGATGCATGGACGGAATAAATGATGTCTCATTTACTCCGGATTGGGGAAGAAACCGGATCAATGGTTTTTTGGAATCCCGGCCCGATTGGTGCATTTCCAGGCAACGATCCTGGGGAGTGCCCATCCCGGTATTTTTTGACGAAGAGGGAAATGCTCTTCTTGACCCCAAACTCATTCAGTTCTTGGCCGACAAAGTAGCGGTGGATGGATGCAACCTCTGGTTTTCTAGCTCTGCCGAAGAGTTGTTAAATGGGTACGAGTTACCAGACGAGTGGAAAAATCGTAAGCTGAGTAAGGGGCAGGATACATTGGATGTCTGGATTGATTCGGGCTGCAGTCATCGAGCTGTGCTTAGAGGGTCTGACCATCTAACCTCGCCTGCAGATTTGTACTTAGAGGGCAGCGATCAGCACAGGGGATGGTTTCAGAGTTCCTTGTGGACCAGCATGGTTTCATCCAATGAGCCCCCTTACCGTAGAATTTTGACTCATGGGTTTGTCGTTAATGGAGAAGGCAAGAAAATATCAAAGAGCGATGGAAAGCCCCAAACGGCTGATTCTTATGTGACCAAATATGGTGCCGATGTGTTGCGCTTATGGGTATGTTCGGAGGATTTTCGCCGTGATATTCCTTTGTCGGATGAAATTTTGGACCAAACTGTCCGCTCGTACCGGACTTTGCGAAATACGATCAGGTTTCAATTGGGTGCCTTGCATGATTTTACCCAGAGCGATCATTTACTACCAGTCGGGGAGATGTCCGCCATTGATTTATGGGCACTAGGCAAAACGAATGAATTGATTCAAGAAGTTACAGATTCCTGCGAAAAGTATGAGTTTCACCGTGCCATTCAGTCAATCAACCGGTTTTGCTCCGGGGTTCTTTCCTCCACCTACCACGACATTATCAAAGATAGGCTCTACACCTTGGGATCGAATGATCCATTGAGAAGGTCTACACAATCTGCACTGATTTCCATCCTTCGCTCCTTAGTCAAATTGATTGGACCTTTTACCCCATACATTGCAGATGAGGCATGGTCTTTTCTTCATGGGGGAGGGGAATATTCGGACGATTGCCTTGCCCTGCAAAACTGGCCGGAGACCGTGGACCTAAGCTCTCATCTCCAAATGATCAAAGATGTGCAAACCCTTCTTGATCTTAAGGAATCCAAGGTCAATGAGGTGCTGGAGAACTTACGAGTTAAAAAAGAGATTGGGCAGTCCTTGGATGCTGAAGTTGAATTGCATGTGGTGGAGGATAGCGAAATGGACCATGTGCTCAAACGCCAAAACTTGGACGAACTCTCAGAACTTTTCATTGTATCTAAGGTTAGCCTCTGCACTCTTTCAACCGGGGAAGATCTCCGGGTAGTCGCGCAGCATGCTGCGGGAGTCCGTTGTCCTAGAAGTTGGAGATGGGTGCCCAAACTTGTAAAAGTGGAGCCATGGGGGGAAGTTTCACCTCGTTGTGCCGAAGTGCTTGCCAAGCTAGCTTGATCTCTTATTCTGCGAAAAAATTTCTCTTACATGACCGCCAAAAAGAAAGCAACATCTTCCCCTAAATCTAAACCTGCAAAGCCCAAGCCCACCAAAGCAGCGGCAGCAGGTAAGAAGAAAGTATCCAAACCAGCAGCACCCAAGAAAAGTGCACCAGCAAAAGCTAAGCCTGCTAAGAAACCAGCGGCTGCCAAAGCCACCGCCAAACCCGTTCAAAAGTCAGCCCCTAAGAAAGCCGCATCCAAACCGGTTAAAAAGACAGCTCCAGCGAAAGCTGCAGCCAAACCTAAAGTTTCCAAACCTGCTGGACCATCAAAAGTAAAAAAGAAGGCTCAATCATCCGCACCCAAAACAAAGCCGAAGAAAACTTCCTCTGGTGCAGTGCCTGCGAAGAAAAAGGATTCCAAAAGAATCAGTAAGGTGAAAGAGATTGTGACCCAAACATTGGGGAAATCTCAGAAAGAAGAGCGCAAAGCGGAGAGCAATTCTTTCTCTTTTGATGACGCCTTAAGCTTTTTAAAATCGAAGAAAAAATCCGTATCCAAGAAAAAATCTTCCAAGGAATCCTCAGAAATAAAAGTTTCCAAGGTAGAGAAAGTACAGGAGACCAAAAAATCTAAGGTCAAAAAGCTTACCACTGCTTCAATTGATGATATTCTTGGTTTTGGAACGCCCACAGTAGGGAATGCCAGACCCCTGCGTGATGAGACCAAAGTGCCCAAGCAATGGTTGCCATATTATAAAACCCTTATGTCCCTAAGGAATGCCCTGAAAGGATCTCTTGGGGAGCGATCAAGCGAAACCATTGGTGCATCCGCACGGGAATCGGGAGAGTTGTCCATCAATTCAAGTGATGCGGGCACGGAGACTTTTGACCGGGACCTCGCCTTGTCCATGGTTGCAAATGATCAGGAAGCCCTCGAAGAAATTGAAGATGCGATCGATCGTATCTTTGATGGCACATACGGGATTTGCCTGGAAACCAAAAAACCGATCAATAAAAACCGGCTCAAGGCTGTCCCTTTCACCCGTTTTTCTGTAGAGGGGCAGAACCAATTTGAGCGTGGGAAAATCAAAGAGAAGGATTTTGGTTCCGGTTCCTTCGCCACCCTGGCCGATTCTACCATGGGTGAGGAAGATTAATTCCTTCCCTTATTAACCTCTTCCACCTTTTTTTCTTTTGTCCCAATACTTGAGACTTTGGATTGTCTTGGTTGGGGTACTTGCCTCAGACCAGTGGACAAAAACTTGGGTGGTTGATCGGGCTGTGGAATTAAGAAGAAACCCAATCGTGGTAATCGATGCCCTTGAGGGAGAACAAGCTTTTTTGGAGTTTACCTATGTGACCAACCCGGGTGCGGCATGGAGCCTTTTTTCTGATTATCCTGAAGCTCTGACCCTGCTTGCTGTTTTCGCTTTATTTTCAATTTTTTTGTTTCGTAAACACTTGGAGTTAAATAGGCACAGCCACCAATTTGTTTTTGGTTTAATAAGCGGTGGTATAGCTGGCAACCTTGGGGACCGATTGTTTCGTGATCCAGCTGCAGTGGTCGACTTTATCGATGTCTTTCTTCCCCTTATAGATTACGACTACCCCATTTTTAATATTGCTGATTCAGCTATCTTTATTGGTGCGTTTAGTTACCTCATCATTGGTCTCACTGATTCGAAAAATAAATCCAAAATACAGACCTGATTATATCCCTGAGCCGGTTTACTCGATGTTTAGGATCTGTTCCCGAATTTTCTCGATCTCCACTTTGGCACTAATTACATCATTGGTCACTTCAGCCTTGAGCGATTTTGAGCCAAGTGTGTTAAATTCACGACCAAGTTCCTGAACGATGAATTCCAGTTTTCGGCCCACTGGACAGCTTAGTTTAAGAGAATCTTCAAATTGTTGGAAATGGCTATGGATACGGGTAATTTCCTCGGAAATATCTGATCTTTCTGAATATACAGCAAATTCTCTACGGACCGATTCGTTCTCGCAGTCCATTTCTAGACCACTTTCTCTCAACCTTTGTAAAAGCCGGTCCCTCCACTCGCTTGCAAGCCCCTGTGCAAGATTTTCGATATTGGTGATGATCTTGCGAAGCTTGCTCATTCGATGGTGCAAGTCATTAGCGAGGGAAGCGCCCTCTTGTTGGCGCATAGAAACAAGCTGCCCCAGGGCTTTTTCGGTGGCTTCCAGTAGCTTATCTTCGACCTTTTCCAAGGGGGGGAGTACCAATTCTTTTTCAGTGAAAGAGATCATTCTATGAACCAGTTCAGCTGATGGTTCATAGGGAATGTTTCCTTTTTCACAGATTTTTCTCAACAGTTCAAGTTGCTCTAATATTTGATTGGAATCATCCGCAAAGGAATTTTGGCTGCTTTTATTTTGAGAATGAAACTGGATTGAAAGCCGAATTCTGCCTCGCTCTGCAGACGGGCGTATCAATTCCTGGGCTTTTTTTTCAAAAAATTGCCACTCTTTGGGACCATGTAATAAAAATTCAAATCCCTTTTTATTGACCGCGGATAGTTCGATCACTCCAGAATGGTGGGGCAGGGTAAATTCTGCCCGTCCATATCCGGTCATACTTTTCATGATATTTCCATTTTGGGCAGTCCGCTCACACCCATGAGCCTGGCCGCTTCCATCGCATCTTTATCTCCGCGCCCGCTAAGATTGACGCATAATAAATCATTTTTTCCCATTTCCTTGGCTCGCTTGAGAGCATGAGCTAACCCGTGAGATGTTTCCAAGGCAGGCAGGATGCCTTCGGTTGAGGAAATTTTTTTAAAGGCATCAAGAGCCTCCTCATCTCCTGCATTGGCAAATTCAATTCTGTTTAAATCTCGGTAGTAGGCATGTTCCGGACCGATCGCCGCATAGTCCAAGCCAGCTGACACGGAATGAGTGGGATTAATTTGACCGTCAGAATTTTGCAGTATCCAAGTTTTACAACCTTGCAAAACGCCAAGCTTTCCTCCCTCAAAACGGGCGGCATGTTCGCCCTCATCCAGGGAGCGACCGCCAGCTTCCACTCCTACAAGGCGAACCTGGGTTTCTTCCAGGAAATCAAAAAAGAACCCAATCGCATTGCTCCCTCCTCCTACACAGGCAATCATCTCATCTGGTAAACGACCTTCCTTCTCCAGAAATTGCCTTTTGGTCTCTTCGCTAATTACCCGGTGAAAATCACGAACCATACCAGGGTAGGGGTGGGCACCAAGAGCAGAGCCTAAGATGTAGTGGGTTGTGCGTACATTGGTTACCCAATCTCTCATCGCCTCATTAATAGCTTCTTTGAGAGTTTTACTACCAGCTTCCACTCCGTGAACTTGGGCACCACTCAGACGCATACGGAAAACATTGAGTGCCTGCCTGCGCATATCTTCGGCACCCATGTAAATTTTACATTCCAATCCAAACTTGGCACAGACAGAGGCAGTGGCAATGCCATGCTGACCCGCTCCAGTCTCTGCGATGATCCGTTTCTTGCCCATTCTTCGGGCAAGCAAAGCCTGGCCAAGGGCATTGTTAATCTTGTGGGCACCCGTGTGAAGGAGATCTTCTCTTTTGAAATAGATTTTTGCTCCTCCAATTTCCTTGGTTAACCTCTCAGCAAAATACAGTTCGGTCGGACGGCCAGCAAATTCCTTGAGCAACTGATTCAGCTCTTGCTTGAAGCTTGGGTCCGCCTGAGCTTCCAGGTAGGCATCGTTTAGTTCTCGTAAGGGATGATATAGGGTTTCAGGGACATAACTCCCTCCATACGGGCCAAACCTCCCCCTCTGGTCGGGTAAAGAAAATCGATCGGGCATGGATGATGAAGGGGCTTGGTCTGAAATTACAACTGACATAACTAACAATTAAGTTTAGACAGCTATTTGCTTGCGACAACCCAAGAAGTTACCCAAAACATGCAATTGTAAGGCTAATGGCAGATTCATCCCTACCCACCATCATAGTGCCGGCCAGGCTTGCATCTTCCCGTTTCCCTAGAAAATTGCTCGCTGATGCAGGGGGAATGCCCCTGATTTTGAGAACCGCGAATCGTCTGGCTGAGCAGGTGCCAGAGTATGATCTATATTTTGCAGTGGATGGAGAGGAACTGGCCAATCCCTTAAACGATGCTGGTTTTAGTACCATTTTAACAGACCCCAACCTACCATCCGGTACCGATCGAATCGCTCAGGCGAATCACTCTTTACAAAATGATATTGTTTTAAATGTTCAAGCGGATGAGCCGCTTGTCTTGAGAGAGCACATTCTATCCCTCACCAAAGCAATTGAGAGAGAGGGAGCAGATCTTGCGACCCTCGCCACTCCTTTTGTCAGCAACGAGGATTTTACTGATCCCAACCAGGTAAAGGTGGTGTTGGATGGGAATGGTTTTGCTCTGATGTTTTCTCGATGTCCTATTCCCTATGATCGAGAGAATGATGGTCAATTATGCTCATCTTCCTACAAGCATCTTGGACTGTATGGCTATCGTAAGGAGTTTTTGGAAGAATTTGCTCACCTTCCTTTGGGCAGCTTAGAAAATTTGGAAAAACTGGAGCAATTACGAGCTTTGGAAAATGGAAAGCGTATCTCGGTGGAAATCGTCCAAAATGGAACAGTTGGGGTCGATACGGTTGAGGATTTAGCTGCAATTCAGTTTGGTCAGTAATGATTCAGGTTCAATCATCGAAAATTATACGGAAGTACATATTTGCTGAAATATTAGGAAGCACCCTTTTGTGCACCCTCGTGCTCACTGCTATTTTATTGTATGGAAATTTATCGAAAAATGATGAGGCGTTGTTCCGTGCCCTTTCTATCTCTCCGGTTCTCTTTCTAGAACTCATTTCGTTGATGTTGCCCTTTGCTCTGTCACTTGGGTTGCCCTTCGGGTTTTCTTTGGCGGTTATTTTTTGCGTGGGTAGATGGTCTGCTGATCGCGAAATTTTAGCGATGCAATCGCTTGGAATAAGACGGTCCTTATGGGCAACGCCCGTATTTTTATCTGCCTTACTTGTTACTTTGGTAAGCTGTTTTGCTTCTTTGCACTGGTCTCCGGTTTCCCGGGGTACATTCGAGCAACGCATTCGCAATATGGTGTGGGAGGACTTCCAGAGCTGGATCGATCAAGGAAGAGAGATTGCCTTTAAGCTGGAAAGTGAGGAGGATAAAAGCCTGATCGGTGGATTAGATTCTGGGTTGCAACAGCAAATCACACAAGCAACCCTTTCCATAGGAACTGGAGTTGAAAACAATTGGGAAAATGTCCGAATTTTGATGTGGGGTAAAAATCGTGACCTTTTGGCAATTTTACACGCCAAAAAATCCACAGTGGTAAAGGACCGTGAGGCGGGTGCAATCGAATTATTTCTAGAGCAGGTGGATTATGAAACCCTTGAGGGGAATGCGGGAGGGAGTGCCAAGCAATCAAGCTTTGTTTCTTTTGAGAAGTGGAAACAACCGATGAAATTTACTATTGATACACCAAACCTGGAACGCGATATGAAGAGGTTATCCTTGCTGGAGTTTTTGGAGATGCAAAAAGCCGGCAGTTTAAATCATTTTGATACAACCCGTGCGTACAACCATTTCAATAAATATGCATCTCTGGGATGTTCCCCTATTTCCCTGACTGCCCTACTCATTACCGTAGCGGTAAGGAGCGGTCGCCGGGAGACTTATGCAAACCTGTTCATCGGCGTTTTGATCTGTTTGTTTTACTTCGCACTGGGTACCAGTTT
>Ga0181584_10001383_pt1 | contig 18406 bp, 11 predicted proteins | sample 071ome_30_FD_132462 | JGI IMG/M metagenome (GOLD analysis project Ga0181584, IMG submission 132462) | Coastal salt marsh microbial communities from the Groves Creek Marsh, Skidaway Island, Georgia - 071406AT metaG (megahit assembly) | ecosystem: Environmental > Aquatic > Marine > Intertidal... | reverse complement strand
TTGATATTACGAGCCGCAGTGCTGGTGATGCTTCCAGAATTGTACTTTCAGTTTCTGGTGCCGGGGGTGCAACCAGTGCAGCCCAGACAACAGCTATGTCAAATGCATTTGGAATCAACAATACTGCTTCTGTGCAAGGATCGGGAACTACAGAATTCAATGTCCACGTGGCAGATAGAAGTTTGAAGTTTCAGATTGGTGCGAACAAGAGTCAGCAACTTGACTTCTCTGTAATCAACACCAGCGCTCAATCTCTAGGGTTGAAGGGTTTGGACGTAACTAACGTCAAATCCGCCACTGCAGCATTGGGTGCTATTGACAACGCGGTAAATATGATTTCTTCTGAGAGATCCAAACTTGGTTCTCTTCAGAACAGAATGACATCTACCATCAACAACTTAACAGTAACAGCAACCAACTTGCAGTCCACAGAATCCAAGATTCGCGACGTAGATATTGCCGTGGAAACGGTAGCATTTACTCGAAATCAGATTCTGATTCAAGCTGGTACAGCTCAGTTATCACAGTCCAGAGGAATTCAGCAGGGAGCTCTCCAGCTACTCGGCTAATAAAACTGGACAGGAGTCTCGGCGGAGCTCCATGAGCTCCGCCAAGGCCCAAAATTAGGAGGACTCGCTCGGTGAGCTTCGAAGGAAGCTTAGGCAGAATTGGAGTTTTTGGGGGGCCTGTTTCCCCAAAACTCCCCTCCTAAATTTTTTTAAAATAATCTTATATGGCTAAAATTGATCGATATTGATTAATTTTAGCCATTTTTTATACTTATTTCACTTTAAACACTACTCATCGTCTTCAGAATCCGTTAAACCAAATCCGAAAACTCTTGGGAATCGATTCAAGGATTGAGTCATTCAAAACATAAGCAGATCAGGGAAGATCTGTTCATAGCCCGAAATCAAGGAGGATAAAATGGGTTTTCGTATTAACAATAATATTTCTGCTCTCGTTGCGCAGGGCAACCTCATGAAAACAGCCAGTGGAATTGGCAAGTCAATCGAAAGACTTTCTTCTGGTCTTCGAATTAATCGTGGTGCTGATGATGCCGCCGGATTGACAATCAGTGAAAAATTGAGAGGTCAGATTCGAGGGTTAAACCGAGCTGCTGCTAACGCTCAGGATGGAATCAGCTTGATCCAGACAGCAGAAGGCGCTTTAAATGAAGATGCATCCATCTTAAACCGACTTAGAGAACTGGCCATTCAATCCCAGGCTGACAGTTTAACAACAAACGACCGCCTCGAGATTCAAAAGGAAGTTGACCAATTGGTTGATGAAGTGGACAGAATCTCAAAAACCACTGAATTCAACACAAAGAAGCTTCTGGATGGTACTGCAAATGCATTGGTGAGTACTAATAATCCTGACCTGGTTCTTCATCAGGTCGGAGAGGCTGGGAAGCTGTCTGCTGGTGGCTATACCGTACGTGTCAATCTCGCAAGCGCTGGGGAAAAGCAGGTTCAAAAGTCTACGATCCTGACTGACAAGGATACAGGTACAAAAGCTGGCCTCTCTACAAAACTCAAGGACGTGGAGTCCTTCTACGACAACAGTGGCAACTTGATTCTGGAGCAACCGGAAACTATGACCATTCGTGGAAACGGAGCCAAAGTCGATGTCACTATATCTTCTGATATGACACTGGAACAATTGGCTTCCGCAGTTGAGAGTGAAATCACCAAATCCAAGCAGGACGGTGGATTGGGAATCACCGGGTCTACTTTTGCTTTCAACGCACAAACAGGTCAGGTGATCTTTGAATCTGGAAAAGACGGATTCCCCGGAGAAATCAGTCTTAGTTCCGATGAGTCGATCATTGTGGCATTGGGAATGCAAATTACGACCCTTTCCGAGTCCTCGGCTTTTGAAGTTACTGCAACTTCAACCGGAGTTGCCACACCGATCTCAAGGACTGTCAACACGACAACAGATCGCGCTTCTGGTGTAATTGCCGGTCTCGATCTACAGTTTCAGCTGCCAAGTGCTGCTCGCGCTGACGGGACTGTCGCCGGTTCTGACTCAATCTATGTAAATGTAACACAAGATGTTGTCTTTACAATTCATGACACCAATGCTCAATCTAATGGGCAGGCAAAGACTTCTGCCGGTGTTCGTATTACGCTGACAAGGGGTAGAACATACACCAATGCATCAATTGCCAACATTGTGAATGCTGGAATTGCCGCAGCCAACGATGACAATCATGCTCTCAATGGTGGTATGCCAACCTCTACCAACTACAACACTCCTGGAATCACTGCCAGTATGGATGGATACAATCTGGTTCTTACTTCAAGTGTTTCTGGCTCCTCAGGTGGCATCTCGATTCTGGCTAACAACGCAGCCACTGATGTGCTCGGTGTTCAAACAAGCAACGCCTCCGGTAGTGGGGGAGAAGCTGCGGTCTTAACAGGATCCACTAATATTTCAGGTGGAGTCAGCTTTACAGGAACTGGAGTCGTCGCCATTCAGGTGGCTGACGGAGACTTCAATATTCTTGGTGGTACAGCCAACCCAGGCTCTCCTGAAGTTGCTGGTTCGATCACCTTCAATGCCGGTCAAGAAATTTCGGCAACATCTATTGTAAACACCTTCAATACCTTCATGAATGCCAACAACGTGAAAGCTGCAGCTTCAATGACTTCCGATGGAAAACTGGAACTACGCTCTACGGAGACCGGGGATGATGCCAGAATTTCTATCGCTTCATTTAATGGTGGATCTCTCTCTGCACTTGGTGTAATCAGCGGTCAAGCAGACTCTGGTCGTGGTGGAAGCGCAGCCGTATTTTCGGGGCAGACGAATGAATCTTTTAAAACCATTGGTTTTACCATGAGTGGTCAAATGGGGGTAAACATTACCGACAAAGCCGGGGCCACCTCAGGTACAATCTTTCTTGGTACAGCAGATGTAAACAACGTAATGACTGCTGGTGAATCTCACACAGTAGCCAAAGAGCAACTCGTATCTCTATTTAATGGCAGTAATCTCAATTCTACGGATGTCACATACAATTTTGATGCCGGTAATCGCCTGGACTTTGTTTCCAGAAGCGCTGGAGAAACGTCGAGAATCGTTTTCCAAACCTCTGGTGGAAACGCAGACTTTGTAACTACTGGCCAATCTGCCTTTGGAATCAATTTTGCCTCTGCCACTCAAGGTAGTGGAAACAACGACTTCAATGTTCATGTTTCGGATCGCAGTCTGAAGTTTCAAATTGGTGCCAACAAGTCTCAACAACTGGACTTTTCCGTAATCAATACAAGCGCCCAGTCTTTAGGGCTGAATGGTCTGGACATCACTAATGTCAAAGCGGCTACCAAAGCCCTTGGTGATATCGACCGTGCTGTAAACATGATCAGTTCTGAGAGATCTAAACTAGGTTCTTTGCAGAATCGATTAACCAGCACGGTTAACAACTTGCAGGTAACCAGTACAAACCTCCAGTCTACCGAATCCAAGATTCGCGACGTGGACATTGCAACAGAAACTGTGAACTTCACCAGGTTCCAGATTTTACAGCAGGCTGGTACTTCTCAGTTAGCTCAGGCTCGACAGTTGAGTCAGGGAGCACTAGCACTCCTTCAAGGATAATCAACTAAACGCTCAGTCACCTCAGGGTGAAACAGGGTGACTGAGCATTCCCATAAAAACCAAGAAAAGCTCTTCTCAGTCAGTGAAGAGATTGGTGAAAGCCGAACGAAAGAGCATCTGATAATCTCAGATGCTCTTTTTAATTCCAAAAAAAAATCTATTTTTTCTTTCAAAACCCTAAAGTCCCCTCTTTTTTCTGTCGATACTGTAAGTGATTCTCCTAGGTTCTGCCGAGTTTCGACTGTGGGCCAGTTTGAAATCCAGAATCTTCCTGAAAAGGGGCTGTTTCGAAAGACTCAGCCCCGTTTTCTTTTTCGGGCCGCTTTAACATCGAATCGATCAGACTGAACTTCACCTGATTCTCATAAAACTCGATGACTCTCAATTCTAAAAAGTATTGTTTGGGAATCAAACTTCAATCTTCCCTGGAAGCTCTCCAGGCCAAGATTAAACAGGAATTAGAAAAGAAGAATTATTTGAAAAAACTTCTAAACTCGTATCTTCAAAATGCCGATAACCTACATAGGAGAACTTTTTTCTTACATAGTAACATTTGATCGAAAATCAGAGTTTTTAAGATATAAGTCCTATCAATCCCCTCTAATCCCCCCTCACCCCCTTCCATTAATTTCCAGTTTTTGACGATAGCTAACTAGGGAATCATTTCCTTTGAGGGCTTTTTGCTCTTGGGGATTCGATCCCCGGTATCTTAACAAATTAAAGGTAAAAAGCTGGCCCACAGTCTTTGAACCAATGTGTTCAACTCTCACAGACGAGACATGGATTGTCTATTGTCTGGGAATCAAGGAGGATTCAATGGGATTTCGTATCAACAACAACATCTCTGCGCTCGTTGCGCAGGGGAACCTTGGCAAAGCTCAGGGAGGGTTATCCAAGTCAATTGAGAGACTCTCTTCAGGACTTCGCATCAACAGAGGTGCTGACGACGCAGCAGGCCTCACAATCAGTGAAAAACTACGGGGACAAATCCGTGGCTTGAACCGCGCCGTAGCTAATGCGCAGGACGGTATCTCACTTATTCAAACAGCCGAAGGTGCCTTAAACGAAGATGCTTCTATCTTGAACAGACTTCGTGAGCTGGCGATTCAGGCCCAAGCTGACAGCTTGACTTCCAACGACCGCCTGGAGATTCAAAAAGAAGTCGATCAGTTGGTCGATGAAGTAGATCGAATTTCACAGACAACTGAATTCAACACCAAGAAACTTCTCGATGGTAGCGCAGCTGGAAAGGTCAGTACAGACAGTTCCCACCTGACCCTCTATCAAACAGGAAATCTACAGGCTGGAGACTACGATGTTAAGGTGAGACTCTCCAGTGCAGGAACTGCTGAAATTCAGAAGTCTGCAATTCAAACAGAAGGAACAAGTGGAAATGTTGCGGGTCTCTCAACAAAAATGGGGGATCTCTCATCCATGAGTGACGTCAATGGTAATAATCTGCTTTCTACACCCAAGACCCTCACCCTGAGAGGAAATGGTAACAAAGTAGATATCACTGTTTCCTCTGACCTGACTCTGCAGGAATTCGCGAGCGCTGTGGAAAATGCTATCACTGCCACCCCCACTAATTCGACGGAAGGACTTGATGTTCGAGGCTCGACCTTTGCCTACGATACAACTTCAGGTCAGTTCGTTTACGAAGCCGGTATCGCCGGTTCTACAGGTGAACTCTCGATTGCAGGAGACGAAAGAGTTTTACAGGGACTCGGGTTTCAAATCACCTCGGAGTCTTCTGAGGCTGCTTATCGAGTTACAGCAACCCAAAGTGGAGTTTCATCACCACAAACCTTTAGCGCAAACACAACCACTGACAGAGCCAGTGGAGTCATTGAAGGAGCTGACATCAAATTCAATCTTGCTGCTGAAGCGCGCTTTGATGGCTCTGTGGCAGGAAGTGAATCAATCTTCGTTGGAACAGACAACATAGTTTTCACAATTCACGATACAAACGGCCTGGAAAATCAGCAAGCAGCGGCAAGTACAACTGCAGGTGTAACAATTACACTTAGCGCCAACCGTACTTACACTACTGCTTCAGTCGCTGCAATTGTAAACAGCTCGATAGCTCTTTCTACTAAAGACGATCATCCGTTTACAGGAGGAGCTACTAGTACCAATTTTGCAATCCCAGGTTTAACCGCCACCATGGATGGCTATAACCTGAAGATCACTTCCAGTGCGACTGGTTCTTCAGGTGAAATCTCCATTCTCGCGAACACTGCAGCTACCAACATTTTGGGAATTCAAACCTCCAAAACTACAGGTAGTAGTGGTGAAGCCGCTGTAATTACCGGATCGACAGATATTTCTGGTGGGATCACCTTCTCAGGAACAGGCGTCATTGAGATTCAGGTCGGAGACGGTGACTTCAGAACATTGCAGGGAGCAACAGCAGCAGAGACTGAAACTGCTGGTTTGGTGACTTTTAATGCGGGAACTTCGATCTCTGCAACTTCTATTGTTCAGACGTTCAACAATCAGTTTACTGCAAGCAATGTTGGTATGTCGGCTTCGATGACTTCTGATGGTCGTCTTGAAATCCGATCTACTGAGACCGGTACAGATTCCAGAGTATCCATTAGCGCAATCGCAGGTTCTATCGCTGCTTTGGGTATGATCAGTGGACAATCTGATTCGGGTACGGGAGGTAGCGTTGCGACATACAATGGATCCACTGCAGCTTCACAGCAAACTATAGGTTTCACTGTAAGCAGACAATCCGGATTCAGTATCACCGATAGAAACGGCATTTCTTCGGGGACTATTGTGTTTGGTACCGGAAACTTGAATGCCGTGACTGAATCTCATACGGTCTCCAGAGAACAGATTACGTCCTTATTCAATGGAAGTGCTTTGAGCTCTACCGATGTTGATTTCTCTTTTGATGCTGGGAACAGACTGGATCTGGTCTCCAGAAGTGCTGGCACTGACTCTCGCATCGTTTTGGCTGCGGCTGGATCAAGAGCGGCAGATGTAACGTCCATGCGTAATGCTTTTGGTGTCAATGCTTCCTCCTCGAGTCAAGGAACCGGGAAGACAGACTTTCGAGTTCACGTGACTGAAGGAAAGCTCAATTTCCAAATTGGAGCAAATCAAGGACAATCTCTCGGCTTCCAGGTGGTGAACACAAGTGCAGCCGCTTTGGGTCTGAGTGGACTGGATGTAACCAATACAAGATCTGCGACACGTGCTCTGGAAAGTATTGATAACGCAGTGAACCTGGTCAGCTCGGAGAGATCCAAGCTTGGTTCTTTGCAGAACAGAATGACTTCAACTATTAACAACTTGACGGTAACAGCAACAAATCTTCAATCTACTGAATCCAAGATTCGTGATGTCGATATTGCAGTTGAAACTGTCGAGTTCACAAGGAATCAGATTCTGATTCAGGCTGGAACTGCTCAACTTGCTCAAACAAGGACGTTGGGTCAGACCGCACTCCAGCTACTAGCATAAATAGATTACCAATATTTGATTCAAAGCCAAGGATGGCAATTCTAATTTCGGCTCCACAGCCCATGCTGTGGAGCCATTTTTTTATGTCAGGAACGCAGACTGATGAGTACCACTTTGATAGACAAACAACTCTTCGAGAGCAAGTCTTTATCGCTTGGCAATCACCTCGATTTCCACGTTCACCCCTTTCGGCAAAGCCGCTACAGCAACACAAGCACGCGCTGGATAAGGCTCACTAAAGTAACTACTGTAAATCTCATTGAGCTGGGCAAACTTTCCCATATCTACCAAAGAAATATTCACTTTAACAACATTTTGAAAAGTCAGGGAGTTGTCCTCCAAAAGACCGTGGATATTGCTAAAAACTTGCTTACATTCTGCCGTAAAGTCGTCAATAATCAGATCACCGGATTTAGGGTTCAATGCAATCTGCCCCGAGAAAAAACAGAGTCCATCGACTTCTATACCCTGACTGTAGGGTCCAATCGCTGCAGGTGCATTTTCTGACTTTAACTCTCTCATCACGTATCCCTTTCGTTACAAATTTTGTGAATTTTCCTTATTATTGTATTCATTTCCCCTTCAAGCTCCTACACAAATTCAGAAGATGCATTGACGGTTCCAGCCCATGCACATTACAATAAAGAGGACGAATCGCTTACATTTGACATATTGTTTGCTGGGAAGACAAGGATCGTCTTCTTGAAATCAGACACGGTAGTCTGGTGCGAACATTCAAGGAGGAAAATACCATGGAGGGTTTATGGGCTTCACCATTAACCGCAATATTTCCGCCCTTGTCGCTATGGGCGGCATTGGGAAGCATCAACGGGACCTGACCCGTTCGATAGAAAGGTTATCCACCGGATTACGAATCAACAGAGGAGCAGACGATCCCGCTGCCTTGGGCGTGTCAGAAAACCTCAGAGCTCAGATTGCTGGACTGAACCGCGCTATCAGTAACGCTCAGGAGGGTATCAGTGTCATGCAAACTGCTGATGGCGCCCTCTCAGAGATCACTTCCCTGATCACCCGTTCAAGAGAGCTGGCTGTGCAATCTCAATCCGCAACGCTCACGACCAGTGACCGCCTGGAATTGCAGGAAGAAGTCGACCAATTGGTCGCAGAGATTGATCGCATCGCTTCCAGTACCGAGTTCAATTCCAAGTCGTTACTTAACGGAAATGCCACTGCCAGGCTAACTTCGAACAATTCAGATTTAAATCTGATAGCTCGTGAAGACATACAGGCTGGACGCTATGATGTTCAGCTAAGTCAAACAGATGCCGGAGAGGGACAGATTCAAAAGTCCGGAATTCTGGCACTTCGAACAAGCGGTAACAATGCTGCTGCAGCTGACACAATCGGAAGTTTGTCTGTCAGCTACAATAACGCCGGCATCAATTTACTCTCTACACCCGCGACTATATCTATTCGTGGGAACGGTGCCAGTGCAGATGTAACAGTCACAAGCAGTCAATCGATTCAAGATTTCGCGCAAGCCGTTGAGTCTGCTATCACCAGCTCGAAAGAGTCCGGAGGTCTTGGAATTGAAGGATCTACCTTTGCCTTTGACTCGGCAAACTCACAGCTTGTTTTCGAAGCTGGATTGGCGGGAATTCCCGGTGAAGTCTCCTTTGCATCCAGTAATTCAGACTTCCTGGAGAACCTGGCTTTCTCAATTGTTTCCGAATCCAGCGCAAAATCCTTTAGAATTACTGCAAGTCAACTGGATGTTACCGATCCAAGATCTGGTCAAACAACCACGAATTTCAACCGAGCCTATCAGGTGATACCCGGACTGGAATTCTCCTTTGACGCTCCTACAGAAGCCAGAATTAGTGGAACTGTTGGTGGGGTTGATGCGGTCAACGTAAGTACTACAGCAGGTGATATCGTATTCACTATCCACGATACCAATGCTACGGACAACAATCAGGCAACTTCTTCAATATCCGCAGGGGTTGAAGTTACCCTGACAGCTGGAAGAACCTACACAACAGCTTCAATCGCCGATATTGTCAACACTGCTGTCTCAGTTTCCAATGATGAAAATCACGCAGTGACAACGGGATTTGCCACTTCCGAAAGTTATACAACCCCTGGAATCACTGCAAGCGTTGACGGGAAGAACCTTGTTCTTAGTTCGACGATCACTGGATCATCCGGTGCAATCTCTATCGTGGCCAATCAAGCGGCCGCAGATATCCTTGGTTTGAACTCGGGTCGATTTCTGGGTTCGGGAGGAAGCGCCGCTATTTTATCCGGGAATGTGAATATTGCCAGTGGAGTCACTTTTGCAGGCTCAGGCGTTACCCGATTAAGAGTTGGAGACGGTAATTTTGGAATAGACAGTTCCAACCTTGCCAATGGGTCCACCAGCACCAACATTACCTTCAATCAAGGCACAACAATCACCCAGAGCTCTATTCTTACAGGCTTTAATAACTACTTTACTGCCAATAACATTAATGCAACAGCCAGCGTCAATGGTAGTGGCTACCTTGTCTTGACAAGTGGCGTCACCGGGACTGACGCCAAAATATCCATTGCGGAAACCTCGGGAGCAACTCTCAGCACACTGGGCCTGACTTCTGGAAGTAATGCTACAGGAAGTGGCGGAAATACTGCCACTATCACCGGTGCTACCAACAATGGGGCACAAACTACAGGATTCACTCTATCAAGCTATGTTCGATTCAGTGCAACTGATTCAAGAGGAGTCCAAACCTCAACCGTCTATCTTGGCACTTCCAATACAAGCAACAACGAAAGTTTCGCAATTTCCAAAGAAGCAATCACTTCTCTTTTCAACACTGCGAACTTTTCAAGCACCGATGTCAATTTTCGATTTGATGGTGCTAACCGCCTAGTTTTTCAAACAGCCACTGCAGGTGCCAGCTCATCAATAAGGCTCAGCACTACAGGCAGTTCCGATGTTTCGGCTGGACTCAATGGTTTTGGAATAGATCTCTCCCAAAGTGATCAGGGGTCGGGACTCACTCGATTTCAGATACAGGTCAAGGACTCGAGACTGAGCTTTCAAGTGGGCGCCAATGCAGGCCAAAGCGTCCAACTTGGGATAGGCAATACCACAGCGGAAGGGCTCGGTCTTACGGGACTTGATGTCTCCACTCAAAATGCTGCAAATCGATCTTTGCTAACTTTGGATGAAGCTTTATCCAGGGTAAATCGAGAACGTATAAAAGTTGGGGCAATGCAGAATCGATTAAGCTCAACTGTCAATTCACTAACGACTACAAGTCTCAACACGACAGCAGCCGAATCCACAATTCGAGATACAGATGTTGCTCAGGAAACTGTCAACTACACCAGATCCCAACTTCTCCTTCAATCAGCTGTCGCTCAACTGACTCAGGCCAACACTGCGGGAGACATCGCACTCACACTCTTTGCTTAGTCTGAAGTCCATGGTTTATGCCTCGGGGAAGTATCTGCTATGATGCGCTTCTATGTTGCTGGGTGTCTGTACATTGTTTTCCAATGAAGCAAGTTTTCTGGAGGAATTCCTGGATCACTTGGAGGATTATGTAGACGAATTAATTCTGGTGGATACGGCAAAAGATGAGTCCTGTCAGAATATTGTAAGCTCCAAGGGACTTGAGTACCATACTCATCATTGGGACGAGGATTTCTCAAAGGCGCGTAATTTCGGCCTGTCCAAGTCCCGTGCAAAGTGGATCTTACATCTGGATCCAGATGAGAGATTGACCGCCATAGACTGGTCGAACCTGCGTAATCTACTGAAAGATCAGACTCCAGATCGCTGTTTTTTGATCCAATGTATTAATCTCAGGAATTTTGACTGGAATACAAAGAACCCGGACATTCTAAGCCAGCATACGGTTCTGAGACTTCATCCAAACAAATCAGGTGTTCAATTCAAAGGCAAGATTCATGAGTCAATCGACAACTCTGCTCAAGAACTCAATCTCACCATTGAAGAGCTGCCAAAAGTCAAAATACTTCATCTTGGATATGCGCAGAACCTCTATCAAGAAAAGGTCATACGTAACCAGAAGATCATCGAAGAGCTCGTAGCCAAAGCAGGGCTGGATTCGCCAAATCTCGATCCGGCAATTCTGCTCTACTATAGCGAATTGCACTGGAATGGAAATCAAGGGCTCTATGAAGCTCTTTGCAGGGCATACAAAAAATCTAAAGGACGCCTCAGGAATCTTCTGGCTGAGGGACTCTTTGGATGGTGTCTCGATTTTCCAAACTTTCATTCCTTTAGTGAAAGCTGGAGAAAGGAGCTCTTCAACCTGAAACCAGACTCACCTTTGTTTCTCCTGGAAAGAGCTAGGAAGGCAACCTTGGAATCCAATTTGAATTTATCCACTGAATTGTGGACACAATTGGCTCCTCTCAGCACAGGTGAAGGCAGAGTTTCCTTTTACAGACCCGAAATTCTATATCATTTCAGTTTTGTTCTGGCTTGCAATCAACAACTTGATCACAGTCTGAGTATTATTCAGGAGTTTCGTACCACCTATGGGAAGGAAGCAAAGTCGTTTTTTCATGAAGTGAAGCTTCTCGCTGCCATGGGGAAATCGAAACAACTGGAAGAATTACTCAACTCAGGAATTCCGGATTTGTCCAAACTCGATGAAAACTCAATTCAGGAACTTGAGTCCATAATTACACCTTTAGGGGTGAGGAGACCGACTAAATGAACTGGAAAGACAGATTGTTTGATGAATACAGTCATGGGGAAATTATCAGTTACAAGGATCAGAATCACTATTGCTGGAGCAATTGGTTTTTAGAGTTTTTTGTTGGTCCTACTGATAGTAATACTCCCTTCTGCTACCTGCAATTCGAACTTAATTTTGATACGGATGATCAGAAGATCTTTCAACGGGCAAAGTCTGCCGGATTACTTCCTTTTCATTATTATGCCCAACATTCAAAGCATTTAAAGGAAGAGCTTGAACTCAAGCTGGATTTTTTCGAACATACAAACTTTAAAACGCATTACCTGGTCGAGTCGAACTCTGGCGACGAGTTACTCGATCAGATACAGATAATAAAGCAGAATCATATTACGATTATGGAGCACGCCATGCGCCTCATCAGAGAGCTCAATAGTAAATACGGCCTGCTGGAAAGCTAAGCAAGGAGATTTATATGAATAACAGTCTTTCAAGTCTACCAATACCAAAGAATGAACCCATCTTTGATTATGCTCCCGGGTCTGACTCCCGTGCGGCTCTTCAGGCAGAAGTCCAAAGGATGAGAAGTGAGGTTCTCGACATACCAAATGTGATTGGTGGACAAGAGATTCGCACTAACGAATTAGTCGACTGTACCCCCCCTCATAATCATCAACACGTGATTGGACGATTCCACAAGGCTAATTCGGTGTTGGTGCAAAAGGCAGTAGAAAGTGCTCTGGAAGCTCAAAAGGCCTGGGCTTCCATGAATTGGGAAAACCGCGCAGCGATTTTCCTGAGGGCCGCTGAAATGCTCTCGGGGCCTTATCGATACAAAATAAATGCAGCAACCATGCTATCACAAGGCAAAAACTGCTACCAGGCAGAGATCGATGCCGTTTGTGAGCTCATAGATTTCCTGAGATTTAACGTAAAGTATATGGAAGAAATCTACAAGGTACAGCCACCCGAAAATTCAGCTGCTATTTGGAATCGATCAGAATACCGTCCACTGGAAGGATTCATCGCTGCAGTGACTCCTTTTAACTTCACCGCTATTGCAGGAAATTTATGTGCAGCTCCCGCTATGCTTGGAAATGTGATTGTATGGAAACCTAGCAATACGCAGGCATACAGTGCACACCTTCTCATGGAAGTGTTCCAAAAGGCTGGCTTGCCTGACGGTGTGATCAATATTGTCTATGGAGTTGAAAAAGAGTATTCAGACGTAGTTTTGAAGCATCCCAAGCTCGCGGGTGTTCATTTCACCGGAAGCACCAAAACATTCCAAATGCTTTGGAAAGGAGTCGGTGAGAATATCGAGAATTACCACTCCTACCCCAGAATCGTTGGTGAGACAGGTGGAAAGGACTTTGTAGTCGCCCACCCAAGTGCACAGGCCCGTGAAGTTTCGACAGCTCTGATTAGGGGAGCTTTTGAATATCAGGGACAAAAGTGTTCCGCTGCTTCCAGAGCTTATATCCCGAAGAGTTTATGGCCAGAAGTCGAGAGCTTGATGAAGGCTGATCTGGAAAGTATCAAGGTTGGTCCTCCCGAGGATTTCAGCAACTTCGTGAACGCAGTGATAGACAGAAGATCCTTTGATAAGATCAAGTCCTACATTGAGTTTTGCCGGGAGTCCTCCGACGGTGAGATCGTGTTTGGAGGGAAGTGCGACGATTCTGTTGGTTACTTTGTAGATCCTACAGTTGTGCTTGCAAAGACACCGGATTTTAAAACTCTCAAAGAAGAGATTTTTGGACCCGTACTTACCGTTTATGTCTACGAGGATGATCAGTTTGAAAGCACGCTGGATCTTGTAGATCAAACCTCTCCCTATGCTCTGACTGGCTCTATCTTTTCTCAGTGTCGCTACGCAGTAGAGGTGGCACTCAAGAAACTTGAAAATGCAGCGGGGAATTTTTACATCAATGACAAACCAACTGGTGCAGTCGTTGGACAGCAGCCATTTGGTGGATCAAGAGCCAGTGGAACCAATGATAAAGCCGGAGCGGCACAAAATCTCATGAGGTGGGTGAATGCTCGCTCGATCAAGGAGTCATTGTTGCCACCAACAGACTATCGCTACCCTTTCCTGGGATAGTTTAATGTCCCCGGTAGAGCTCAGGATTAACTAACAAAATAGCAGCTCGAATGAATCAATAGCATGAAGGCGCGAATCATAAGATTTGCGTCTTCTTCTTATATTGATGGACTGGGTAGAGGAAGTCTGGCTATTTTCGAAAAACCTTTGTTTAGTGACTAACTTCCAAAGTCAGGGGTGCGTGATCGGAAAGAAACAACTCGCGGTTCTTTAAGCGATCAGGCCGATTCCTTTTGGTATTTCTAACCATTGTCTTGAAAAAATGGAAGTGTTCAAAAGTCTTGGGAAAGTAACTCAATTTCCCCTTGCCCTCCAGCATTCCCCTGGAAACAAAGATGTAGTCCAAAACGGAGGGATTACCTTTGTAGATGTAGGTACCCTCTCCACTTCGAAATCGTATAGGGTTCACCAGAATTGGATCATCCTCGCCCTGATAAAGAGCTTTAATCGAATCTTTACCCAACTTCTCTTCGTAACTGTCCAGTCCTGAATCATCGTTCATGTCTCCCAGAACAATGATATCTTCAAAGTCAGAAGCTACTTCTTCCACTCTGTTGCGAATCATTTTCTGTTGCATGTAGTTTTGAAAACGCGCCTTGAGTGATTGCTTTTCCCCTCTTGCAAATTTGCTCTTGGGATAGGTCACAATAAACTTGTACCAGTGATCCGGATCACTTTTTAGGGCGAGGTCAAACTCAATAGGAAATCTGGACCAGTAGACTCTGGTTTTCTTGTCTTCCATCATACCAGTAATAGAACCAGGGAAAGGGTACATTTGATTCGAAGTGGTAACATCCTCTGTCTTGAGCGATTCATATCTTCTTACAAGAAACATGTCTTTTTTTACAAAAGCAGCCACTTGTTGATTGAAGTAATACTTACGGCTTTTAACAACCGGAGAACTATGGATTACCAGATACTCATCGTTGAGATAATCCTTGGAAAATTGCTCTAATAATTTGGGATCTTTAGGTGCTTCGCAAATGGCAAGAACATCGGAATCGAGATATTGAAAATACCTGGACAAATATTCCAGATTCATTCTGTCAGATTCAATCTCCGCGAGGCGCTCAACAGGTTCTTTCAACTTGTTGCCAAATACCGGCGCTTTCACATTATCTTCAAATAAGGCTCCAAAGAAATAGATATTTGCCAGGCCAATTCGAAAGCCAAAGGCATTGGAAGATACAGTAAACAGTAAAGTACAACTAAGTAATAAGAAACTGACGGACCGCATGGCCACACTCCTTGGCAAGTGAAAAACTGGCTTTGAGTGTATCACGCTAATTGAGCAGGAAGAAATATCCTGGAAAAGAAAAAGCCGCTCCCAGTACTCAGTGTCCTCGTTTCCTGACTTCTAGCAGCGGCTTCGCTTCGCAGTTATTATTCCAGTGGAATCTTCGCATTGAACACTTCTAAATTGAAACTATTCAAGTACGAATCTACACAGTCCGATAGTAACAAGCTCTTTAAGACATGTCAAGACTGCTTGAAGAAAAACCCTGCCTGTAGATCATTATTCCCGGATTTTCCCCATATTGTGTCCCTCTGTAAGCCGAACTCTTCCATCAGTCTCAAAATTGCTTGTGTTGAGTACAGGAAAAACTCCTCCTCCATGCTCAAGCTCAGCTCAGGAAGACTCCATTGTACAATCAATGAAGAGCTGTTCCTTCGTCGGATACGCTCCTCCACTTGAATCATCTTTTTGTTCAGTTCTATCTGTCGACTGGAATTGAGTTGATTTTCCCTTAGGGCTTCTAAAACTTTTTCCTGCTCGAGAAACTCCAGGTACAAGGTTCCGCTCTCCGGCCTCAATACTCTCTTGATCTGGGCAAGCAACAAGCTCAACTGAGATTCACAACTACAATGATGAATCGAGTTATTCAAGAGCAGAATCAGATCAGCAGTTTGATCAGCAAAGGGAATCTGAAGCCAATTCCCCTGTAAAAGACCTGCTTTTGCGTTTGAAGATTTCAACATTTCAAAAGAGATATCCAGGCCGAGATAACTGCATTTTTGAAACAGTGGAGCCAGCCTCGCACCACCGACCCCAAGCTCCAGAACGCGAATTCCTTGCCTACCTTTGAGATATTGCTCCCATCTTTTTCGCTCTGATTTCAAAATTGGATGGAGGGAGTGGTACACTGAGGGCCAGTTGTAGAAAGAATTTTTGCTCATGAATTCAAACAGTACAGAAGCTGATCTTCAAAAGTTAATGAATCGCCTTAGTCCGGAAGCTTTGGACAAGTTTGAAGCTTTGCCGGCGTCCTTGCAATCCAAAATTCTCAATCAGGCAAGAGATGCCATTCAGTTTCACACTACACCCAAGGTCAGAACTCCAAGGAATCGGGAAACACCAAAGGCAGTGAATCGCTACAGACAGTCTACCGAGGAAGGAATGGAAGAATTGGCTTCCCTTCTCGGCGTTATCCTGGAAGAGAAAAAACCCGATGCAATTCTGGAAGAGGCTGATCGCCTTTATGAAGAAGCTCAAAACGAAGTCAGCCCCAGACTATCACTACCATTGAATGCTTTCAGCAAAGATCATAAAGAGCTCTCCATGGGAACCGTAAAGCTTGAAATCACCTCAACAAGAGAGGGCTTTTTTCAGACGGGTGGCTGCATGTCAGCTGTCCTGGCCTTTGTATTTCTTGTATCCGAAGCCGGCTCCTTCTGGGTGGTCATGGCTTTGGGGGGCATGATATTCTTTATTAAAACCCTGTTCCAGACGGATGACTACCTGGTAGTAGAGCCAGATCTGAAAAAGATTCGCTATCACAAAGAGTTTAAGGGGAAAGTGGAAATGGAGGACTTTCTCAGCTTCGCCCAGATTGCCTTTCTTGCAGTCAATGGGAAGAAACACGAAAGTGATAAAAAAGTGAGTTGGAATTACCAACTCGTCGCCATTACAGTTGATGGAGACATCATTCCACTGAGTGATGAAAAGAGTTGTGAGTTTTTAGAGTGCTTCAGCTTTACAGCAGCATTATGTAAAAAAGTTGGGTTACAGCTCGCACCTGGAGCCAGTCCGGAGACAAGCCTTGCCGTAATTGGTTCTGGCTCACGTCTTCAAATTGAATATCATGAAATCTGATTGATCTCATTCAGGATTGATTCTGAACAAAGCCTCTTACCCCTATCCCTGTTGTGCATTGAGCTATCTTGAATTCACAAGGACAAGCTTACTATTGACCAAAGCCACCTTTGGCGAAGTATGCGAAAAAGTTAACCTTCCCCACTGTGCGAAAACCGAACTTTTGCAGTATCGGCGCAGAACTTCCCACCAGCCCTATCGAGGTACATTTTGAAAATCCATTCTCATGGGCCAGCTTCAAGCGCTCTTTAATCATTCTGGAATAGATTCCCCTCCCTCTGGCAGAGGGAATAACACTGCTACCCCCAAGATAAGCCGAGTCCTTCAAGAGCTGAATCTCACAGCAACCAACAGGCCGGGATTCGTGAATCACTAGAAAGTAACGGCTTTTATCAAACAGAAGCTCCAATCGACTCCTGAGATCCTCGGGGTTCACTTCTCGCTGATCCCAACCTTTGATAGCGGTCTGAATAAATGTATCCAGGTCACCATGTGAAACCTGAACTAACTCAACTGGGGCACTGGAGTTTATAGCCTGGTACATGTCAGAGTCGCAAACCAGACATTCAGAGGACTCTTTCTTCTCAAAACCATACAGCGAGAGCAGCTTTTCAAGCTTTGCACTACTTACTTTCTTATCGGGCCACAACACCCATTCATAATCGAAATCACCGGCATTAGCGCGTGCAACGCACTCTTTCAATTCCCTCTCCATCTCTGTTAAATCCGACTCCCCATAGATCGTACGATTCAACCATCTCTCTCGCGCCCCGGGAGTCTCCAGCTTCACAGCCCCGGGCTTCCTGATCAACTCACTGCCCGCCCGAGTAACAAATGTCTCCAGATAAGCCTCACGAATCATTTGAATCTCTTCCAATTTCGCTCTCCAATCCAATTCGTCGTCCTCAGTATATCCTTTCCCAAGTATAGCCCGAATGAAAACTCAACCATCTCTGAATGAAACAAACAATCCCCCGAGACTCAGAGTTTTTCCGGGTCTCGGGGGATAAAGAAAAAGAACCCCATGAAATCTCGTTCGGTAGAAATCACAGGGTTCAATTTAATATGCAAGGAAAGGTAAGACTGAGAACAATTCTCACTTGCTTTGTTTTAAAAATAATTCGTAACTCTGCTATCACAGCAGATATTCACTCATTGAAAGAGGTAATTGTTAAAACACCTATCAGTCTCGCTTCGCTCAACTGAACTACGGCATCTCCCTGTCTTGCGACAGCTAAAGCAGCAAGCTGCTTCATCACTCTTTCAAGGTGTTTTTTCCGCCCTCTGAGTTTACCGTTGAGCTAACAACAGTTCGCCCAGAGGACTAATATGTATCTCCTTGAAAGGAGGTGATCCATCCCCACGTTCCCGTAGGGATACCTTGTTACGACTTCACCCCCCTTACGAAACACACCTTAGGAACCTCCCTCTCTTGCGAGTTGGGTC
>Ga0181584_10001372_pt1 | contig 18454 bp, 11 predicted proteins | sample 071ome_30_FD_132462 | JGI IMG/M metagenome (GOLD analysis project Ga0181584, IMG submission 132462) | Coastal salt marsh microbial communities from the Groves Creek Marsh, Skidaway Island, Georgia - 071406AT metaG (megahit assembly) | ecosystem: Environmental > Aquatic > Marine > Intertidal... | reverse complement strand
CGCCTGATGGTGATGATGATGATGATGATGATGATGATGATGATGATGATGATGATGATGATGATGATGATGATGATGATGATGATGATGAGCGTGGTGGCTGTCGTGTCTACTGTTATAGTTATCGTATATCCGTATCATTCTTCAGTGTTGTTGTTCATCATGGCGGTGGTTTGATTGATCTCGTGGTGGTGGTTTGATTGATCTCGTGGTGGTGGCTACGTTGCGGGCGTTGTGGGCGTTGTGGGCGCCAGGTTCTCGCGAGTCTGCGCATCAAGAGCAGGGCTCCGCCCCGGGATCCAGATGGTCCAACATGGGGTTGTCCTTGCTGAACCACGCCTTCATGTATTCGCAGTTGGACGGGGAGATGAGCGCCCCGGGCTCGCTCGAGCACTCGTTGAACACGGGACACACGCCGCACGGGATGCTCGTCAGCGCGGGCCTCCCCACCTTCGGCCACCGCGACTTCCGGAACCGTTCGACCCGCTCGCCGGTGTCAGGATCCTTCACGGTGATCTTTTCCAGCTCGACTTCGTAGCAGAGCACCTTGAGGACCTTGTGCACGTCCTCCAGCTCGAGCTTGGCGTGGAACGCGTGGGACTCGACCACGTCCCGACACACCTTTTCCGCACTCACCGGCGCAGAGGCTTTCAACACAAACGTTTTCACCACCTGCTGCAGCTTGCTCACGAACTCCTCGTCGATCTGCTGATTCTCCCCGTACCAGGGGCCGCCCGTGATCTCCTTGGCCGGCTCGAGCGTGCTCAGGATGTACACCTTGCGGCTGGCATTCTGCACGCTCTTGATGGCCTTGATGAGACCACGCTCCTCGAGGTTCTTGATGCTCTTCGAGATCTTGGCCTGCGGCAGGCCCGTGTGCGTCTTGATCTCCCGCGTCCACACGCCCAGGCGATCTCGAGTCTCAATCGTCTGGTACACGAGCATGTCCTCCGTCGAGAGCCCCTTCATCTTGACGGCCTCCTCCTGGGCAATCGGCATATATCGCGGGTTGGTCAGGTCGCCCATCAGCTGGATGAGCGACCTCTCGATGAGCGTATTGTATGCAGTCATTCGGTCGTTGATCTGCGAGCCCGGGAAGAGGGCCTGGACGTCGGCGTCCGTCATGCCGCCCTCTCTGTCTCTGATCGACTGGAGGATCTTGCCCATGAGGTCCCCGTCGACCGTCGTCATCCTGGCGTCGTGCGTGGAAAGGCGGTGGCGTCGGTCTTCGGTCTTCGGACTTCGGACTTCGGTCTTCGGTCTTCGGACTTCGGACTTCGGACTTCGGACTTCGGACTTCGGACTTCGGTCTTCGGTCTTCGGTCTTCGGTCTTCGGTCTTCGTCGTCGTCGCTCAGTGAGTCTGCCTGGGCATGCGCACGCTGAAAATGCAGCGCAGCGACGTCCGGCGCTCGCCCGTGCACTCGCTCGTGTCAGCGATGTCTGGATAGGGTTCTGGTCGTCACGATGCCGGGACGACGGGGTCGCGTGTTCTTTTTTCTCACTTTCCCGATCGGGAATTCTCGAATTCGAAATACTCGGCCATCGCCTTCGAGCTTCGTATTTGAATTCAGGACGATATGGAGGCCAACAACAACCCTCCCTCTCCGCTGTCCGCTCGTACGTTCCCTTCCCTCTCTGCGAATTGCCTCCTCCTCCTATCTGCGACGAAATTCGGGGATCGAAATTTGAAATCTCGGTCGAATCGGTCGACCCACCGCTCACTCGTACACGCTCGCGCTCGTCCACCCTTGCGTTCACGCTTCGCACTTCACAGGCCAGCACTCTGGCTCCCAGACGCCGGCCCCGTCCTCCGCCGGTGGCGGGGGCAGATCGCTCCAGCACACGCAGCATACACATCAGCCGCTTTCCGGCTCTGCCATGCGCACACCCTCCAGCAGGATGGTGCCGGGAGCGTCGTTCTCGCAGTTTGAGAGCGAAGAGGGCCGCCCGGGCAGGTACGGGCGCTCGGGTTCGGTGAGCCTGACTCCGCGGGTCGACCTCGGCTTTTACGGGGGCTACCTGGGCCTCCAGTCCCACGGCGGGGCCCCGGGGTCGGGCGCGCGCCGGGCGAGCATAGCGTCTCTCTCGGATTCGATTGTCGCCAGCGAGGACGTCGACGGCGATCCAAACGCCACGTACATTTGGGGCACCAACTTGACCGTGTCGAGGGTGATGAGTCGGTTCAATGCCTTTATCAAGGGCTTCGAGGAGGAGGATACGGGCGAGCAGAAGTACATGAAACTGTTGATCGAGTCCAGGAGGAGGGGGGAGGTGTCGTACAACATCGACGCGCAGCACATATTTGCGTTCGATCCCACCCTCTACCAGTGGTGCGTGTTTCTTCGCGCGGGGACCGCGCATGCTCTCTGCCACGTGATTCGACGAGCTGCTTCTTCGCGCGGGGACCGCGCGTGCTCTCTGCCACGTGATTCGACGAGCTGCTTCTTCGCGCGGGGACCGCGCGTGCTCTCTGCCACGTGATTCGACGAGCTCACTCGCGCCTCGTGCTTCCCGGTTTGCGCTCGCAGGACGCTCGCGTTTCCGGTCGAGACGGTCCCGATCTTCGACTACCAGTTGGCCCTGATTACCTGCGAGGTGGAGGGTGCCATGGACCCAGAGTCGTTGGACGGGCCCCTGCAGACGCGCGTGTACAATCTGAAGAGCACCAAGGTCATCAGGGACCTTGACCCGTCGGACATCGGGACGCTCGTGTACGTGATGTCGTCGTCGTTTTGTTCCTGTCTTTTTTTCGTTGCTGTCGTCGCTGTCGTCGCTGTTGCTGGGTCGTTGAAACAGGCTCGCGGGCGGCCCCGTCTCCCGCGCTTGCGCAGTCTTGCACCCGCCCACCTCACTCGCCCGTTGCTCGTGCGACAGGTCCGTGTCCGGGATGGTCACGCGCTCGTCTTCAATCATTCCCGACCAGTCTCTCGCGTGCTTCCGTTGCACGAAGTGCAATCACGAGGCCATCACGCGCAACGACCGGGGAAACATTGACGAGCCGTCAAAGTGCCCGAACGGCGCCTGTCAGGCAAAGTTCTCGATGCAGCTGGTCTACAACTGCTCGGCCTTTGTCGACAAGCAGATGGTCAAAGTCCAGGAGGCGCCTAACGATATTCCGGAAGGCGAGACGCCGCACACCGTGACCATGTTCACGCGTCAGGACCTGGTCGACGCCGTCAAGCCGGGAGACAGGGTCAAGGTCGTCGGCATCTACCGCGCACAGCCGGTGCGGGTCAACCCCAGGGGCAGGGAGGTCAAGTCCATCTACAAGACGTTCATCGACGTCATGCACGTGGAGAAGGACGGGTCGCACGATGACCTTTTCTCCATGATGATGGAGGAGGTGAGCGCCGCGGACGGCGCCGTCCCCAACACGTCAAACATGACTGCAGAGGAGGTGCAGGCGAAGAAGCAAAAGTTTCATGAGATTGCCAGTGCGCCTGACGTCTACGAGAGACTCGCGTCGTCGCTGGCCCCGTCCATCTGGCAGCTCGAGGACGTCAAGAAGGGGCTCCTGTGCCAGCTTTTCGGCGGCGTCTCCAAGGCCTTACCGTCGGGAAAGACGCGCGGCGAGATCAACGTGCTGCTCGTTGGAGACCCCGGCGTGTCAAAGTCACAGATTCTCAGCTACGTCCACAAGCTGGCGCCCAGGGGCATCTACACGTCTGGCCGGGGCTCGTCCGCAGTCGGTCTGACCGCCTACGTCACCAGGGACCCCGAGACCAGGGATATGGTGCTCGAGAGCGGAGCCCTCGTCCTGTCCGACAGAGGCATCTGTTGCATCGATGAGTTCGATAAGATGAGCGACGCGGCGCGGAGCGTGCTTCACGAGGTCATGGAGCAGCAGACGATCTCGGTCGCCAAGGCGGGTATCATCGCCACGCTCAACGCCAGGACCTCGGTCCTCGCCTGCGCCAACCCCGTGGGCTCTCGCTACAATCCATCGATGTCGGTCGTTGAGAACATCCAGTTGCCGCCGTCTCTGATGTCCCGCTTCGATCTGATCTACCTGATGCTGGACAAGGCCGACGAGCCGACGGACAGGAGGCTGGCGAGGCATCTTATCTCGCTCTATGGGGACCCAAACGCCATCGGATCCAGCACGAGCGCGCCCGTGCCGATTGAGCTCCTCAGAGAGTACATCGCGTTCGCCCGCGCAACGTGCAATCCCAAGCTGACGCCGGAGGCCGCGCAGAAGCTCGCCAATGCCTACGCCGACATGCGCGCCTTGGGCATGAGCAGGAAGACGGTCAGCGCCACGCCGCGCCAGCTCGAGTCACTCATCCGATTGTCCGAGGGCAGCGCCAGGATCAGGCTCTCCGAGTGGGTCGAGGAGCGGGACGTCCTGGAGGCCGTTCGTCTGATGCAAGTGTCGATGCAGCAGGCCTCGATCGACCCCAAGACGGGGCAGATTGACATGGACGTCATCCAGACGGGGGTTTCGGCAGCCGATAGGACGGCACGTGTCCATCTGGCTGCGATGATCAGGGACATCCTCGAGGCGAAGAACGCCGGCAACCAGGGCGTCAGGATCGCCGACCTCGTCGACACGCTCGCCAGCGCGGGGTCCAGGGTCTCCGACCGGGACGTGGAGAACGCCCTGAGCCTCGAGCTCCAGGGCGAGGTGCGCGTCCGGGAAGGCAAGGCAATCCTCCTTCGGTAAGATGTATTCGGATGCAATGATGATCGGCTCGACCCGTGCCTTGACGGAGAAGTTGTCGCCGTCGTCGAAACGCTTCGTCGTCGCAACGCTCCAACGCGCGCTGTCATCACTCTAAAGATCCATACTCTCTCGAGAATCGCCATCCATAGCGACGAATCGCCGACGTCAGAGTTGCAAAGAAGAGATCTTGACCAAGAAGGAATCTTTGCGAACGCAGCGTTACGCCCTCCACGACGCAGAATGAAGATCGCTTGCATTGGTACGTTCGTTTGTTGCACCAATGACGCTTGCAGGCGGCGCGGGAGGGGCGGTCAGTGACGTAGAAGCTCCCCGTTCTTCTTCCCAGATCGCGAAATTTGCCAGCGACCCTGGCGACGCCGTTCTTTGAGTTCTTTGTGTTCATCTCGTCGCTCTGCCCGCCGTGATCTCTGTACCGAGTCGTTTTTCCCAACGACGCGCTTTCAGGGGCCTCCTGTCTCGTTCCGGGGGTGAGAACCGGGCGGTTGGCTCCGACGGGTGGGAGGAGGGGGGACGCCGCGCGCTGCCCATCGCTCACTGGTCTTCGTTGTCGCTGCCACACGCAGGAGCCGGATACGTCGGTGGCCCGACGATGGCCATGATCGCCCTCAAGTGTCCCGAGATCGAGGTCGTCGTTCTCGACATCAACGCGGGCCGGATCGCCGCGTGGAACTCGCCGAGCCTTCCAATCTACGGTATGCATTGCACATCATCACGCGCCCATGCTCCCGTTCGGTGGGGGGTGGGAGGGGCTCTTCTTCCTTGCCTGTCGGCTCTGAACGCCCAGCCAGCCCTCACTCACTTGCTCGTTCCCCTTTGTCTTTCTGCCCAGAACCGGGCCTCCAGGAGGTCGTCGAGGCCGCGAGGGGACGCAATCTGTTCTTCTCGACAGAGGTCGAGAAGCACATTGCAGAGGCTGATATTGTCTTCGTCAGCGTCAACACGCCGACCAAGACGTGCGGCGTGGGAGCCGGCAAGGCGGCCGATCTCACCTACTGGGAGGGCGCCGCGAGGATGATCGCGGCCGTTTCGAAGTCGTCGAAGATTATCGTCGAAAAGTCGACCGTCCCCGTCAAGACGGCCGAGGCCATCGAAAAGGTCCTGAAGCGCAACTGCTCCGACCCGACAGTCGAGTTTGACATCCTGTCCAACCCAGAGTTCCTTGCGGAAGGAACGGCCATCAGCGATCTTACCTGTCCGGATCGTGTTCTGATCGGAGGAAAGGACACCGAGAGGGGAAGGAAGGCCATCGACGTCCTCGCCTCGGTGTACGCCCACTGGATCCCGGAGGAGCGCATCCTGAAGACCAACTTGTGGTCCGCCGAATTATCCAAGCTTACGGCAAATGCCATGCTCGCCCAGAGGATTTCTTCGGTCAACTCAATCTCCGCCCTCTGTGAGGCCACCGGCGCGGACATCCAGCAGGTGTCCAACTCCATCGGGACCGACTCACGGATCGGCCCCAAGTTTTTGAACGCCAGCGTCGGGTTCGGGGGATCCTGCTTCCAGAAGGACATCCTGAACCTCGTCTACATCTGTGAGAGCGTCGGGCTGAAGGACGTGGCCAAGTACTGGGAGTCGGTCGTCACCATGAACGACTACCAGAAGCAGCGGTTCGTGGAGCGTATCATCTCCGCCATGTTCAACACCATCAAGAAGAAGAAGCTTGCCGTCTACGGATTTGCCTTCAAGAAGGACACCGGAGATACGAGGGAGACTCCGGCAATCGACGTGTGCCGCGGGCTGATGGCCGACGGGGCAGAGCTCTGCATCTACGACCCGCAGGTGTCGGAGAAGCAGGTGCGGCTGGACCTTGCGACGCCCAAGTTCGAGTGGGATCATCCCGTGTCCAAGGCATCCCCCGTATCGGACGACGAGTCGGTCGCCATCGTCAAGGACCCCATGGAGGCTGCCAAGGGCGCCCACGCGATCGTCGTCCTCACCGAGTGGGACGAGTTCAAGACGGTGGACTACCAGGCGGTGTACGACTCGATGGTCAAGCCGGCGTTCATCTTCGACGGCAGAAACATCCTCGACCACGACGCGCTCCGTGCGATGGGCTTCATCGTCTACGCGCTCGGCAAGCCGCTGGACGCCTTCATCTTGAACGGGCCCGCAGCGTAGGGGAGGGGGAGACGGAAGGGGGAGACGCACGGGTGGCCAAGAATTCCTCTTCTATCAGTAACGCTTCATTCTTTTGGTACTAGCTTGCGGTCTCTCGTCTCGAACGACGCAGAGCGGGACAGCAGCAGAGCGCGTCTGGCCGTCGACTTTCGAAAAATGGGGAGGCATGCCACGAAGAAGGCCGCGCGGAACGTGGCCGAGATGGGCCTGGACGAGTTGCTCGGGGCGGATGTGCTCGACAGTGACCCGACGAGCGAAGGTCGCGATCCGGTGTTGATGGGGAAGGGGAAGGGGAACCGAGGCGACGAGGGGGAATCCTCTTCGGACGACCCTGTGTCCTCGGACGACGGCTCCTCCGACGTTGAGTTCGACCAGGAGGATATCGAGCGCCTCAAGGAGCAAGATCCGGACTTCTACAAGTACCTGAAAGACACGGATGAGGGATTGTTGGACTTTCGTGACGAGGAAGACGACGACGAGGGGGGCGAGGACGACGACGAGGAAGACGACGAGGAAGACGACGACGGCCGTGCGGCCGACAGTGACGACGATGCCGCCAAAAAAGCATCGGGTGTGATCACATCCGAATCGCTCAAGTCTTGGTGTCAAGCTGCGCAGAAGAATGCGTCCGTAGGTGCCGTCCGCCAAGTCACCCGGCTGTACCGAATCGCGTGTCACTACGGGGACGAGGAAGACCACGACGAGAGCCTGAAGCTGGCCAGTTCTGCGGTATATAATAACATACTGCTATTCATGCTCGGCAAAGCGGACGGCATCTTCAGGAAGGCGCTCGGGATGTCCGCCGCCGACGACGATCCGACAAAGCGGGCGCGGTACACCAAGTACGCGCCATTCGTGCGCAGCTACCTGGGGAACACGCTTCATCTGTTGGACAAAATGACCGATCCGTCCATGCAAGGGTATATTTTGAAGCGACTGCGGCACTCGGTGGCGTTCCTGGGGGACTTTGACAAGATTCGGAGGAAGTTCATCGCCCTGTCGCTCAAAATCTTCTCGTCTGCTGAGGACGAGCCGCGGGTTCAGGCCATCCTTTTCGTGCGCGCGTGTGCCATCACGCTGCCCACGCTCTGCCTCGATCCGTGTCTGAAGGGCGTATACAAGTCGTTCGTGGGGGCCTCCAAGTTCTTCAGCCCGGCGTCCGCCCCGGGCATCCGTTTCATGGCGACGTGCTCGGTGGAAATGTACGGGGTCGACCTGACGGCCACGTATCAGCACGCGTTTGTGGCAATCAAAGGTTTGGCCGGTCAAATGCGGCAGGCGCTGACGAGCAAGTCGAAAGAGTCGTACAAGGAGGTGTACTGCTGGCAGACCATCAACGCGCTCGAGCTGTGGGCGACCGTGCTGGTCGCGCACCCCGTCGATCTTGAGCCGCTGTTCTATCCGTTGACCCAGCTTCTCCTCGGAGCTTGTACTCTAGTTGGGTCACCTTCGTTCATTCCGCTGCGATTGAAGTGCGTGAGGATGCTGAACGAGCTGGCGCGTGCCCGCGATATGTACGTCCCGGTCTCCCCGGTCCTGGTGGAGGTGCTGCAGTGGAAAGACTTGAGCAAGAAGGCCAAGCCAGTTCCGGCGAATTCAATTCCGGACATCAACCTTCGCCTGCGTGTCGGGTCTTCCATCCTGCGGGCGTCGGCATTCCAGGAGGACGTGGTGGACACGACGTACGAGCTGCTGAGCGACCACCTGGCCCAGTGGGGATCCCACCCCGGTTTCTTGGAGATCGCCTACATTCCCTTGCTGCGGTTGCGGGCTTTCGTCAAGTCTTCCAACAAAGACCGGTTCAAGCGCGGTGCGAGGCAGCTTTGTCAGGCGATTTTGGATACCCAGGAGCGGATCGGCAAGGCGAGAAACCGGGCGCAGTTTAGCCCCAAGGATGGATCCAGTATCCAGCAGTTCAGGGCTGATTTAGACTCGGAAGGCCCATCCCCCATAGCTGGACTCGCAAAGTCGCTCGGGGAGCAGGCAGTCCAGCGCATGAAGATGCGCTCGATGGAGGACGTGATGCTGGAGGACGACGACGACGACGACGACGAGAGGGATGAGGCCGAGGGACATCGTGGTGGTCACGTGTATGGTGGCAACGATGAGGACGACGATCGAGATGAGGACGATCAAGACGCTCGCCAGGCCGTCAAGCGTCGCAAAGTCAGTGACATGAGCAGCGAGAGCGACCTGGAGGATTATGAGGACAGAGTCGAGCAGTACCAATTCAGTGATGACGATGATGATGACGATGATGACGGTGATGACGGTGATGACGATGATTGAATGCAACCGAGATCTGGCTCTATGCTGACTCGCTTTGCCGATCCGGAGCGTCAGCCTCGGATCGAGCCTCCATTTCCCGCTCCTCCTCGTCGAGGAGCGGCTGGTAGTAGTCCTTGTGGGCGAGCATGCATTCTCGTAGTGCAATGGTCGCATCTCTGCACGTTTCTGTAAAGTCAGTGTCGTCCTTCCCCCGCTCGCTGTCGACGCACTTGCTCCACGCCTCAAACGCCTCCTTGCACCCGCCGCCCTTCATGAAGATGCAGAACCCGCATGTCTCCTCCTCTTCCCCATCCGACCCATCCGACCCTTCCACGTCCTCCTCGCCCTCCCTGTCGACCCCCGTAGCTTGGTCCGCAGGTGTCCGGGCTTCGCCTTGCCTCTCTTCGGGCTTCCGGAGTTCGCGCGCCTCCGCGTCGCCCTCGTCCTTCTCGGTGCTCTTCGCCATCCTCTATGTCTGTGCGTTTGTTTGTGCACTTGCTGTTACAGCGTACGGAACGTGGCCGGAATTGTATCCCAATGGGGATGGTGGCCACCAAATTGATCATGATCATGAACACCATCTCCTCCTCCCTCCTCACGAGCGAACCACCGAGGACGAAGGCAGAGCCGCTTCGCGAAGCTTTTGAATCACTCCGGGCATGGGATCTTCCCCTTCGCCGGTGACCTCGACCCACGCCTGGTCCAACATCGGCGACCCGTAGCACCTGGCGTCGTTCTTGAACTGCCACATCGTGCCCGGTCTCCACATGGAGTCTGGCTTGGTCTCGATCTGCTCCAGCATCGGGTTCCGATCCTTATGCACGTAGTTGTACCCCGTCTTGAAGGCCGAGTCGATGTCGGGCAAGCTCACGCACCCCCGCCGGTCGGCCGACAGGCTCGCAGTCGGATCGTTCACCGTCTGTTTGAACCAGTTGTTCAGTTGGCCCCAAACGTAGGTCGGTCGGTACTGTTTCTGCAGGGCGGGGTGGTTCTCGTGCTTCTTGGCCTTGATCTGGGCCGCCGTCACGAGGCGCTTCTCGTCGTCCGGATCGAGTTCGGCCTCGGCCCCCCGGTTGAGGAACAGGTCCTCAAGATTGATTGGGACCTTGGGAGAGACGAATGTCTTGTAGTCCTGGGCGGCTTTGATCCAGTTGACCGTCGACGCGTACAGGACGCCCAGGTCCGCTGCCGCCGTCATGCCCCCGCCGTGACTGACGTCGAGCTCCCTAAGCACGTCACAAAATGCCATGAGTTTCTCCCTGGCATCCAGAGCGGAATTAGCAACCTCCTGAACGCTGCAGGCGAGGCGGATCAGCACCTCTGGAATCTCCCTGAGGGTCTCCTCGTCCCCAGACTCCCTCGAGTTCATCAGGATGGCGAGCGCGTGTTCGGGACTGGTCTCGCTCTGCACGTACATCGGGACGACCAGTATCGCTGATCCACGGAGCAAACGTTTCGCAATCGACGTCGGCCCGTTCCACAGGTACGAGGCCACCTGGGCGTCCGTCATCTTGCACAGTGGCGGCTCGGCAGTCTGGTTGGGCTGCTTGAGGACCATGCGAACCTTGTCGAGGGTAATGACGATATTCTGGACCCGGTTCATAATGACGCCCTTGGCTTCGGCCGAGGCCGTCGCCTCATCGTACCGCTTCATGGTCAGCAGCTCCTCCTTGAGGAACGTCTCCTCGGCCTCGAGGTACTGGCAGGTCAGCGACGTCCATTTCTCGAGCCATTTCGGGACACGCGTTCCGTCCTCCTGGCTGCCGAGACAGCTCGAGCCGAGGCCGAACTTGCGGAGGCGCGCCTCGTCCGTCTCGTCGAGCGGCTCCGACGCGGCACGGGTGAGGATCACCTGACGATGCAGCATGGTGTGCTTCTTCAGCAAGATCTGCATGAAGGCTTTATTGCCGGTGAAGTACAGGTATGAGCCGCGGCACTGCTGGGTCCCGCAGAGGCAGATGGCCTGCTTGAACTCCTGGAGACGGGCGAGCGCGAGCGTGAGTGGGGAGTTGAGAGGGCAGGGTCAGGCTAGGGGGAAAGTGGATGAGGTGAAATCGACAGCGGGGGCGAGTAGGAGAGGGTCGGTCAAAGGAGAAGCTTCCGGCAGATGGCGGGGAAATGACGAGTCCAAGTCGCACCTTCTCCGATTCGGTCACTGACGAGTAGTCAAACGTGAGCTCCTCGCCCGCGTGTACGTGCCGAAGCGTGTAGACCGCAATCGTCAGCCTGCCATTGCACGACATTACGACGGCCTGGCAGTTGGGCATGCACGAGTGCGACATCCTGGACGCCACGGCGCCCTTGGCGGCCGCGTCGACAAACAGGACATCGTAACCAGCCGGGTCGTCGGTCGGCCTCTCCAAGACGATGTTGTAAAAGTCCGGAAGTTCGCTGCCCGTTATCTTCTTGACGGCGTCCTGAAGCTCAAACCAACGCCATGGCAGGTGGATCTCCCCGAGGTACTCCTCGATGAAGGTGAGTGGTGGGAGGCCCTCGTCGCGCTTGCAGACGAGACCCACGCCCTTCGGATGCAGCCTGAAGTACAGTGGACCGACAAGGTCCAGCTTAGCCTTGACCGCCTTGGCCGCCGCCAGGGACGTGGCCGCCTTGGCATCGCCAGGCTCGGCACTGGACGCGCACTCGATGACGTGGTCCAAGGCACGGTGGAGGTCCCATCCGTCCTTGCCCTGTTTGTTGATCGCCGGGACCAAAATGAGTTCGATCCACTCGGACGCTGCCTGCCGCGCCGCGGCCTGCGCCTCCTGGTCGATGGCCGGCGGCGCGACTGCGGCGGCGGCTTTGACGACGGCGCCGGGGGCAGCGTCGGCTTTGACCGCGATCGTGCCGGAGACATCCACTCCTCTCGACTCTGTCAGGGGAGGCGCCTCAACGGTCGCCGGGGCGTGGACCTCGACACCACCGTCGCCGACGTCGCCAGTCACGACGTCGACGAGCCCTTGGGTCGAGCCGTCGCAGTCGACCTGCGTCACCTCCTTCTTGATGCCGGGCTCGGCATCGTGGCCTTCGCCGGACGCACCTCCTGTGACCTCCCTGTCGCGGCCGGCGCGACCGGTGATCTCCATCACGTAGCACCCAAACGCCTGCGACTCCAGTGCCGCATCGTGGATGTTCTTCCTCGTGTAGCAATCCATGCCCCATGAGTCGATCTCATCCACGTCCACCCCGATGCGCACGGCGTTCCTGTTGGACACCGCACGGTTCAGGCAGGACGACGGGTCGCACGAGCAGCTGTCGTTGCATTCCATGTTGCGGGAGAGACAGTCGCACTGGGACACAAAGCCGCCTTTTTGCAGCGAATAGTGCCCCAGGGCCTGCCTGTCCGTACAGTGGCCGCCTGAGCAGCTGCCGAGCTTCTCCGACTTGAGCTTGAGGGCGATGTCCTCCCTGGCAAACTCCTCGACGATGTCGTACTCCTCCAATCGCACGTACGGCCTGGGCTTGAACGGCGTCTTGCGCCATGCCCCGTGCCTGAATGGTTCCTTGTTGAATGCGATCGAGTTGGGCAGCTTGACAGCGGGCTTCTCGGGATCCGTCTGCTGCGCGTAGAACCCCAGTCCGGCAACCGGTCGATTGTTCGATTTTATCTTCTTTGGCTTGGCGAGCCCGAGCAAGTCGACAGACGCCTGGCTGAGGGCATTGACGAACGCATCGGCGTACCCGACCAACTTGCCCTTCCGGACCCCCGGCTTGTCGTCCAGTAGATACGCGTCCACTGCATCCCTGCACGCCAACTCCGCCGCGGACAAAAATGAGTCTGGATCAGGGAAGCCACCGACATCGAGCACATTGCGGACGTCGTCCAGCGTCGCCCCCATGAGCTGCATGCCCTGACAGGCGCCGTTGTACTGCAGGTTGGACGCCAGTTTTCGCGTCATTTTCGTCATCGAGCCGTAGTTGTCGAGAGGAGCCGTCCCCAAGATGCACGTGATGAGGAGACATAGCTGCGCTTGCGTCGCGGCGTTCCACTTGGCCGGGATGTATTCGACGCCCATGCGCCGCGGCGCGCCGGCGTCTGACTCGGCGCGCTTCCTCCCCTTGCGACCCCGTTTCGATCGTTCCTTGCTCGGTCCCAGTCTCTCTTCCAGCACGTCCTCGTCGACGTCGATACAGAGCACGTCGTCGAGATCGCCCGGTCCAAGAAAGTAGTCCAGCACGGCGCGCTCCGACTCCGATCTAGCCTTCGTGGCCTCGGCAGCCAGCGATTCAATCTCCCCGATGACGCGCTTGACCATCTCAGACGTCGAATCGGGGTCAATCCCCTCGGCGCCAGGCTCCGTCGACCCGGGTCCGCCTTGCGCGTGGGAGAGAGGGACATCCATCGCGGCAGGGACGGCCGAGGGTGCCGTCGCGGTCGCGGGTACCGTGGCGGGTACAGGGACGGTCCCGGGTGCGGTCCAGGGTGCGGTCGCGTCCGCGGTCACAGGGACGGTTGCGACGCCTGCCTCGGGGACGGCAATCGTTCCTGGGGCAGCAACCGCCTCGGAGGGGTCGCCCGCCTCTGGCACTGCGAGCGCGGAGAGAATCACCTGGCAAACGCCCTCGACCGACTTGACGCCACGATCCAGCCCGTCGACCATCCCTTCGACGTCCCACGTCTCGTCATTCCACGCCGACCGCAGACGATCCACGACCGGTCCTGGAAGTCTCCTGAGCGCCGCGACCAGCCCCACCGCGGCCGCGTCGCTCGTGGCCGTCGACCGGCTCTTGTAGAGCCCCGTGGATGCGCCGGGAAGCTGCATCGCGTAATCCGTGGCAACCATGGTGCGTCGACACGGTGTATAGGGAACAGCTGGGAGGCCGCGATTCGATTTGAAATTTGGTGGATGAAAGAGAAGGGGGATCGATTCACTCAGGTTCTCTCGGGCGTTTCACGTACGTCCCACGACGAGGTCGTAGAAGTAGAAGTAGACGGAAGACACAACGCAGCGCGTCCAGAGAAGAACAGAAGAACAGAACAGAACACCGAAAGGGCTCCTCTCTCGGAAAAACCCAAATGAAGTTCTCGGGGACGCTCGTGGAGCTCGGTGTCCAGCTCCTGGAGAGGAGCGTCATCCCGGCATGCCAGAAGACGGGCAAGAAGGCGTGCCTGCTGATTGGCCGGGAAACGATCGCCTTCGTTCAGGACGAGAACGAATCGGGTATGCTGGTGCTGGCTCGCGTCAAGACGGGGCAGCTGTTCGACATGCAGAGCTTCTTGTGCACGAGCAGGACGGATAACTGGATCTGCATTCGCATCTCGCTGGATGTGCTCCTCAAGGCGCTGCGATCGGCGGGCGCGCACGGCGCCGAGCGGGTGGACGTCTCTCTCAAGTGCAGGCCGCTGAAAGCGGCGCCCGGGGGGGCGCCGGTGCCCTTGATCGAGCTACGGTGGAGGAACGACACCATCAGCATTGAGCAGGAGATCCCGATCGAGAAGCCCTGCGTGGTGGCCGAGGTGCGCCGGATCCACGGCATCAGCGTGAAACTGTCGGCAGAGAGCCCGCCGTGCGACTTTTATGTGGATCTGGATCCCATGGAGCTGAAACCTGTGCTCGGCATATTGGACAGCGTGCGGAGCTTCAGCAAGCGGGTGGGGGTGTCGCTGACGCGGGGCGGAGACTTTTGCCTGGTCGCCCACGCGGGCATGTCGCAGGTGGGCGTCAAGTTTCCGATGTTCAACGTGTATAATAAGGACGGGTCCCGGATGATGGGCGGTGCGACGCAGGATGGGCCCCGTTGGGGCGACGGGAGTGGCGATCACGGGCATGCGGGCCTCTGCGAGTTGGAGGTCCAGGTTTCCCATCTCGTTCAGGCGTTCAAGAGCGTGCAGATCACGTCTCCGACGATGATTCTGTGTGGTGTGTCGGACGATGCGGATTTCCTGCACTTGATTCCTTGGTACAAGAAGGACGTCGCGGGATACGCCGAGGGGGCGGCGACGGCCGCCACGTTCGATTTTCGGGTCCCAGCGACGTGTGATTGAATGAGCGAATCAATGAATGAATCAATGAATCAATGAATCAACGAATCATACATACAACGTCAGACAACGCGCAGCGTCTCGAATTTGAGTTTCATCTCTTCGTACTCGCCCTGCGGGCAGCTCTGCACCACGATGGCGCCCCCGGCGCCGACAAGGACCTCGCCGTCGTTGAAAATCGCCGTGCGGATCACGATATTCAGGTCAAACGCCCCGTTCCAGGAAATATAGCCGATGGAACCCGAGTAAACGCCTCGAGGGCCCCCCTCGATGGCGTCCAAGATCTCCATCGAGCGAATCTTCGGGGCCCCGGTCATGGATCCGCCGGGGAAGGCCGCCCGAATCACCTCGCCCGTCCCAATCGATTCCTTCTTTTGGGCGACAATCGTGCTCACCATTTGATGAACGGTAGCGAACGACTCCAGGCGCATCAGCCCGGGGACACGGACGGAGCCCGTCTCGGCCACGCGGCCGAGGTCGTTGCGCAGCAGGTCGACAATCATGAGATTCTCTGCCCTGTCCTTCTCTGATTCCAGGAGCTGCTGAGCTGCTATTGCATCGCGTTCCGGGTCGTCCGGATGCCTCCGGGCCGTGCCTTTGATGGGTTTGGCCTCGAGGGCGCCTGTGCGCGTCCCCCGCAGGAACCGCTCGGGGCTGGAGCAGCACAGGATCGGGCCACGGGCGGGCGCGTTTGATGGGATTTTCGAAGGCAACGCCGATGAGGTCGATGGGGAGGTCGATGGGGAGGTCGATGGGGAGGTCGATGGGAGGGTCGATGGGAGGGTTGACCCGCACGCTGGCGTCTTTGGCGATGGGCTCCGGGCCGTCGTCGTGGGCGCGCCAGGCGTGGTGGCGGCCGAAAAGTCCAAAAATGCTGCGTAGGGCGCCGGGTTGCGGTTCCGAAGCCGCTTGTAAACGTCCCATGGCTCGGCGTCCCCGGGTCTCCTCGGCGATCTGAGCATGTTGGTGAGGCACAGCTCGTACGAGTCGCCGGCGAACAACGACGCCTGGCACCGCTCGACCATCGACATGTAAGCCGCCTGCGGATGCCGCTCGGAAAAGTCGGAGAGCGGCGGAAGTCTGCCAGCGGTAGGCGTGACAGGAGCGTTCGCCGTCGACGCCGCATCTTCGTACAGTTCTTCGCCGTGACTCTGCACCCCGCCGCCCATCCGGCGGCACGCGGCGGCCACGTCGGCCACCCACGCGCGGTGATTCTCGCCACCATAAGGATCGCCGCGATGCGCGCGATTGTCGTTGTCGTCATCGTCGTCGTCGTCGTCATCGTTGTCGTCGCCATTGTGACCCCCGCCTCCGCCGTCGACCCCGCGCGCGGATCTGTCAAAGACCGCCACCACATAGACATCGCCGTTGTCGTGATCCACGCAAATGAATCGATCCACGACGAAGAAGCAAGCGTCGCAGTTTTCAGAACGGTGGGCCCGCCGCCCTCCCGTTTGACACTTGAGCTCGTAGCCGAGATAGCCCAAGGGCCCCCCCCAGAAGTCGAACGGTAGCGACGACAGATCATCGTCGAAGGTTGCAAATGCGGCCGTCTGCTCCGTCAACCAGTCGAAAATCGACGAGCACTCGGCGCCGGTCTCCCTCCCCGCACGGTCCACGACCGTCAGCCAGCCGCCCGAGCCGCCAGTCTTCTCGTCTCGAGCCTCGTCTCTGTCCAAATTCATATTCCTGTTCCTGTCGTTATTTCCGTCCGATTTGATGTCGTCGCGGATCACGTACGAGACCCGGCGCCAGAGGGGGCCGCCGACGCCCCCCATGTACGAGAAACGCGTCCGCTCGGTCGTCGCCGAGTCGAGGAAGAAGACGTCCCTCGTCCCACCTTTCGCAAAAAGCTCGTCGACCATGCGCGCCGTGCCCCCTTGAATGCCCTTCAAGCACCCTTCGAGCTTTTCGAGCGCGACGCCGAGCCGCCCCGGCGCTGCGGGGGAGGCCCTCGTGTTGACAGCGGGGTCGACTGTGCGACTGGCGACGGAATTCCCTCCAATCGCGGGTCCGTGCGCAGACGCCGTGGGCCCCGAGAAAGCTGCAGACGATGTGGACGCCAGATCGTCGGGCGTCCGCGAGCTCGGCCGACGTGCAGACTCGGGTGCCCGGGCCGCGTTCCAGGCGGCCGCCAGGTCCCGAAAGTTCGCCAACAGCGCGTGTCCGAACGTCGTGCAAATCGACTCTGGATGGAACTGCACGCCGTAGTGGGGATACTTGACGTGCTTGGCGGCCATCATCACCCGCGGTCCGACCGAGCGATGATCACCGGCGTCACCGGCGTCACCGTCGCACGTCCAGGCGAGGGGAATCACGGCCTCCGAATCGAGAGTCGCCGGGTCGACGCACAGCGAGTGGTACCGGACGACGTCGTAGGCCCGCCCGCTCGGTATCCCGCGGAACAGCGGGTCGCCGTCGTGGCAAACGGCGCTGGTCCTCCCGTGCACCGGCTCCGGTGCCCGGACGACGGACGCGCCGCCGTGCACCTGGCACAGGCACTGAAATCCAAAGCAAACGCCGAGGATCGGGACGTCCGTGTACCTCGTGAACACGTCCAGGTTGACGCCCGCGTCTCGGCACGACGCCGGCGTGCCCGGACCCGGCGAGACCACGATGCATTCTATCTTCTGGGACCGGATGATATCGTCCAGCTCTCCCAAGCTCGCCTGATCGTTCAGGATGACGACTGCCGAGAGAGAGAGAGAGAGAGAGAGAGGGGTGGGGGTGGGGGCAGGGGGGGCGAGTGAGGAGCGGGGCCGGTGGGGAAGAGGAGGGGAGGAAAGGAGGGTACAGGGTGGACGACGACGATGACGCACGTGGCTCCTCTCCGCTGTTGACCTCTGCAATCAACTGGTAGAGGTTGTAGGTGTAGGAGTCGTAGTTGTCGATGAGCAGGGTACGCATCCTCCTCCTCCTCCTCCTGTGTCGTTGGGTTGTGGGATGCACGTGCACGGCCCGCACGCTGCGTCCCGGGGCAGGCTTCTAGCGACTCCCAAAGACCTGTCCGCTGGTATACTCACTCACTCACGCACAGCGAGAGTGAGAAGACTCCTCGATGGATCCTCGACTCGACCAGACGAGGCGCGTTTCGTTCAAAACTATTCAGCGCAGCCTGCGACCTGGCAGCGTCAAAGAACCTCATGGGGCTGCGCGCGACGACACAACAGGCGGCGTGATTCAGCGACGACGAGACGTGGAGACGTGGAGACGTGGAGACGTGGAGAAGGAGAGACGTGGAGAAGGAGAGAAGGAGAGAAGGAGAGAAGGAGAGAAGGAGAGAAGGAGAGGTGAAACGACTCCCCGAGCTGCCCGTCCCACCGACCCTCATGCAGGCGGCCAGGCTGGTGGGGTCCGGGGTGGCGTCGGACCTCCGACGCAGGGCGCCGTTCTATAAGG